>ENA-OQAS01000044-OQAS01000044.1-human-gut-metagenome-genome-assembly--contig:-NODE-44-length-60589-cov-5.076610_pt1 | contig 60589 bp, 68 predicted proteins | sample MGYA00242733_ERZ504523 | MGnify/ENA primary metagenome ERZ504523 (study PRJEB26092, sample SAMD00036239) | human gut metagenome | host: Homo sapiens | study: EMG produced TPA metagenomics assembly of...
GCCGCCCCGAGCCTCCGCCCCTCCATCTCCGCGGGCGACCCGCTTGGCTTTGGCGGTGAGCCCGAGCCAGTAACGGCCCGCGCGGTATGCCTTCCGTCCGCCGGACGCTCGTACATGGACGGTCCTGGCGGATTTCGTTGGCTTTGGCGTCGAGCATCGCGTTGAGTACCTCGGACGCCTTCTGCGTGACGAGCCGGTCGAGTCTGGCCCCGACATGTGCCGGTCGATCCGTATGATGTTCTCGGGCATGGTTCCGTCTCCTGGTTTCCAATCGCGGTTTTTCGTTTTGGCGAATGAAGAAATCGTGCACAGGACGCGGGGCCATGCCTTTCACGTCAGGCCTGAAAACCCAAAGTGCGCAAGAATTCGGACGTTATCCTCAAAGTGCGTAAAATCTGGACATTATCACATTCTAGCAATCGTAGTTCTGAGGTAGACGAGTTAGAACTGGAGAAATTAGATTCGTCGTGAGTGGCGTAAAAATGAAGTCTTTGTGTAGCAGAAGTGTGCACTATCATGAGTAGAAAAGTGTAATTATAAGTGGAGGCAATATGCGACTTGAAATCCGGAACATAGGTAAGGTTCGGCATGCGACATTGCCATTGATGGAATAACAGTGATTGCAGCTGCCAATAATACCGGCAAGAGCACTTTGGGGAAAGCGTTATATTCCCTGCTGTCACCGTTCCATAATTATGATTCCAATGTGCGCGATAGGCTAGTGCGGTCCGTTTTCGGGCGATGTCTCAGATGGCTCCTATTGCGATAAAAGATTCACGTTCCTCTACCGGTGTGTTTTTGGAGGAAACGGTGAGTAGCCGAACTATGAGGGTGCTTGCCGAAAAAATAGTTCAAGAGGTTCAATATGGTTCGGAAAGGAGCGAAGAGGACGTTTCTGCGGGTTTCTTAAACATTGCTACACAAGATGATGGCGAGTGCAAAAAAGAATCACTTTCGCAAGAGAGATGGCTAGATGGATGATTTAGAGACAATTAGCTCTGCCGCTAAGCATTTTGGCGAGGATGAGAAATATATTGTCATTCGTCAGCGTATTGCAGAATTGCTCAGCGTTTCGGATGAACAGAATGCTCAAATAATTACGCAAAGAACATTTGAAACCCAATTTGGGGAACAGATTAAGGGACTGTTTCCTTCTTCAGGTGATGAGTCCGAGATCGTATTTTCAGATGATCAGAACAGAAGAGAAGTCAAGTTCATTGACAATAGATGCGTTTCAAGTCTCCCTGCAACGAACGAAAGACGAAATATCTACATCCTTGATGATCCTTCTCTGATCGATAACATCTCAGTTGCGCACAGAAGAAGACTATCCTCGTCATGGGGGCCTAAATACAGAGATGAACTTATCGAGGCGATGCTTAATCGAATGGAAGATCTTCGGTCGGATATATATGACGATTTGGCTGGTCGGTAGTTGCGCAAGAAAAAATGCAGGAAGTATTGTCGGTGTTCGATAATGCGTTTCACGCTGTTCTCGCGCCATCTCCGTCTGGCTTGGTAATCAATACTGACGAGAAAGTAAAAAATCCGATTCAGCCGGCAATGCTTCTATGGGGGTGAAAGCATTTGCTATTATCCGTTTCCTTATCGAGAATGGATCGTTTCAGATGATGACATACTCGTTCTGGATGAACCGGAAATCCACTTGCATCCTGAATGGCAGTCACGTACGCGCACGCATTGGTGCTTACGGCCAAAACACTGAATGTGAAAATGCTCATTACTACGCACAGCCCGTACTTCTTGCAAGCCTTGGTGGACTATGCGTACATTCTCGACTATTTGGATCAGACGTCGGTTTACACTGCTGAGTCGCAGGATGATGGCTCTTCGACATTTGTTCAACTTGACGATGCAGGTATTGCTGATACTTTCGATAGAATGGCTCGTCCATTCTTGACGCTTCAGAAAGCGGTCGCTGAGAAGGATATGAAAGGGTGAAGCAAAATGCTGACGCCAGATGAATGTCTTTCTTTCCTGAAGATGCAGATGGATAGGTTCTTGGAGACTGATCCAGATAAGCAAGATGAATTTGGCGATCCCGTTGAAACGATTGCTCGGTTGTCCTTCGACGTGAGCAGGGGAGAATCGCTTGTAGAGAAAGATGTACGGCAAATCAACTTCGACTTATATGCGGAGACATTCCGTGAAAACCATACTGTGTCGTCTTCTCCATCGTGTGATGGACAGAACGAATCAGTTGACGGTGAACAGCATGAAATACTACGGCCCTCATCATGTGACGGTCTAAGCAAATCAAATATCAGTGATAATTTTTTCTGTTTTGTTGAATATAAAAACGGTAATATCGTTGCTTATGATCAAAAAACTGGCGTTTATACAATTAAACAGAAGCCGGCTCAGGAAATAGAAAGAAAACTGAATGATTCTGCTTATATGCTGGAGTGCGATGGGGTGATAAGTGCCGAAGTTCTTGGTCGACATTTTGGCGTGATCGTCGTTGTCCGGGATGAAAGGGTGCAACGCCAGAAGGATTGTATGGTTTCTGTTGGACCAAATCCTTTGCTTATGCATATACAAGATTCAGTTCGTGAATTTAAATTGCATAAAGGAATCAGCGCCTCCGAGTCTCGTTATAGTTGGGTTAAAATAATGACTGTTTCCCAATTTACTGAGGTTTACCTTCCATTTCTTGAGGATGCTCGTAAAAGCGTGAATTGAGAAGCGTGATTTGTTTTTCGAATGTGATAGAAGTCCATCGTGTTGTGTCTGTTTACTCGTGAGGGTTTCAATAAAGCACGAAGGTCGTCTTTCTGTAAAGAAGAACGACCTCCGCAAACTGGACACTGCCCAACTTTATCGTGAATAAAAGTACATGTAACCGCATAAAAAAGTACATTCAGTTTTGCTGTCTGCACAAGTCCGGAAAAGCGGCGTTGCGGTAGGTTGTGTAGACGCGAAAACTACATGAAGGTCACGCGAATGCGTCATGAATGTCCCAGACGAATTCAGGTGGGCGGTGCTGTGGTCGAAATAGCTGCGTAAGAAGAAAGATTGTATCATCCTCCCGATTTGATGCATTAAACGGAAGCGGAAAGGACAAATTTTTCTGGAGGACTCTGACCTATAACCACAAACACTACCGATTGTTTTGTTAATTTTATGGTTCACGTCTGAGTTTGCATATGTCCGATCACCACGGACTTGCACGCTTTTGGGCACTACCCAGCTGAAATCAGTGTGCCCGTCTGCCTGTGTTCTAGTGGGACTATGTTTTTCCGTCGAATGGTGCTGCGATATTCCTTGCGCATCAATAGCGACTACCAGTAGTATGACGAGAAAAAATGTGCTGGTGGTTAAGACTGACTTGTTCCGAACTTGCTTAACTCTGTAATGGGCATACTTTTCCTTGGTTGTGTTATGCATAGCATGCGATTCGCATATCCGACACTAAGCTTAAAATCAGGATATGCGAATCACATGCTGTTACCTATCTTTTACAAATAAAGAAAAAATAGGTGTTATACTACCTTTTAAAGGGTAGAGATAATCACAATTGTGAGAATCATGATAACGATCAGATCCTTCATTATTGCTCCTCCTTTCGATAAAGAAGATGCCAGCGATGATTTAGAACGTTGACGTTGGCATCTTGTTTTATTTTGTCAGTCCGTTAGCGTCGTTCTGCGTACTGAAGGTCTGACAGGAATTTTTCTCTCTCCGCCAGAAGCTGTTGCTTGGCGTTGATTTCCTCTTTTAAAGTGTCGACTTCTTCTTTGACTGTCGAGATTAACTGAGCAACTGTAAGTATGCGAGACTGTGGCTCAGTCTCAAGCGGTTGAATTATTCCGCGCTTGAGAGCAAAATCTTCCACATCACTCCTTTTGAAGAAAAGCTTATTACCTTTTTTTTGTGATGCGAGTTTCCCTTCCGTGGCAAAACGTGCGACACTGCGGCGAGTCACATGCAAAAATTCAGCGGCTTCCGTCGAAGACATCTCAGATTTGGCGATGGGAGCTTCAGGCTTGGTTTCCATGGTTCCTCCTTACTTAGTTAAGGATAACTGGATGTGGCGACATATGAGACATTGGAGAATGCGACGTCCTTTCGAGCTGCTGGGACAATACTGTCGACTAAATCAGAAAAATGATAACATAGCTCAAGAACAAATGAAGCGGTGAGACGCTGGCGATCTCGATATTTAGTTCTGATCGGACGTAGTGAAGGAATCTTGCTTGCATGTCCGTCTCCGGATCCTCAATGCGCTGGTGGCACCACTAGCAGATCGCCTTGATCCGCCGCGCTAGGGACAGGCCGCGGTGGTGGCGCAGCATGTCTCGGATGCGCGCGCTCCACGACTCGATGAGTTTGCTCGAGGACGGGATCGGCTCCGCGAACCCGTCCGGCGGGTCGAGGAACGTGAATGGCTGCCCATCCCTGATCCGTCCGTGCACCATCCGGCGGGTCTTGGCCAGGTGCATGTGCTGGTCCGCGATGATGCCGTCCTCCCAACGGCTCTTCTGGTCGAGGAATCCGGCGAAGTTCCGCTCTCACTGGTTGTACGACGCCATCCACTCGGCGGCTGTTCTGACGTCCGAGACGCGCGACGATGTGGTGCGCGATCCTAGACAGCAGCGACGACCAGGCCGAGCACGTCTCACTCCTCGCCACGTGCCATCCGACTACGTGGCGCCGGAGACCGCGATGAGCACAACCGTGTCGCGGTGCAGGTGGATGCCGTCGAGGTGCATCACGTCGTGCGTGGATTGGCTACAATGTGTTAGACAGTCCAATGAGGGACGAATGACGTGGGATTGGAGGCCGATGATGGCCGGCCCGAAACATCCCCGCCACTACGACGGGGCGTTCAAACGGCAGATCGTGCAGTCGTGCGAGAGCGGCAAGCCATCCCGGGAGATCGGGGCCGAGTACGACATCGCGCGATCGACCTGCGGCGCTGGGTCCAAGACATCCGCGACCGGCGGTTGGAGATGGAGGCGGACGTTCAGAACAAGCGGCGCCGGTATTCACACGAAGGCAGGCGTGATACGGGCCAATGCCGCCCGATATCGTCGCGATGCGGGATGCTGGGCGTCCCCGATCCACCTGTTACTGGATGACCGGGCATCTCGGGACGGAGCGTGTGGATCCGATCGCCGGCGACGTGCGCGCGGTCCGGCGCGACAGCCGCGGACGCTACGGCGCCAGGAAGATCAAGGCCGCCTTGGAAAGGAAGGGCGTCACCGCGTCCAGGAGGCGCATCGGCGGCATCATGCACGAACAGGGCATGACGAGCGCGTACACGCGCAGACGATTCAAACCGCACGGGACGCGGGTCAACGAGGCGAAGCTCGCGAACCTGCTGGACCGCGAGTTCGACGGCTACGCCCCGCACGCGCATCTGGCGAGCGATCTTACCTATGTCCGCGTCGGCGGACAGGCTGCTGAAGAAGGAGCTCGTGTACCGGAACCACTACACCACGATCGAGCAGCGAGGCATGACCCCGACGACTGCGTGTGGTGGTCCGACGACCAGCGGCTCCACTCCGCCCTCGGATACCGGAGTCCGAAGGAATTCACCGAACAGGGACTCGTCCTCTAAGGACCCGTCCAACACACCGTTGCCAATCCAGGTGTATGATTTGTCGCGGAATGTCGAGCGGAGCAATGAGGCTGGTTTGGAGAAAGAGGGGTCGGTCATGGAGGAGTGCGAAGTTAGAGGTGTCACTGATATGACGGATTCTCAAGAAGTGAAGAATGTCTCAGAACAGCAGGACGCTCTTGAACTGAATCCGCTGTATCCGGAATATCAGGCGGAACATCATAGTGAATATGTCGATGCTCTCAAAAGTGCCATAGGAAGTGATAAGAAGGGCAAGCTAAGAAATATAGCGATATCTGGAACGTATGGTTCGGGAAAGAGCAGCATCCTCGAGAAAGTGGTCGAAGACTTTGAAGGGGTAAAACCGTGTAGCACAAAGAACATTTCGCTTGCTCCGCTGGCATCCTGTTGCGGTAATGCTGAACGGCGATCTGATAATAATGAAAATAGGCATGGCTCTAAGCCCTACAGATGATTTTTCGACAGACACTCCGACGAATCGGATTCAGCGGGAGATTGTGAAGCAACTGTTGTACGGTGTCGATCCGAAAGATGTCCCGCTCTCTAGATTTCATCGGATTCATGAGAAGGGCAAATGGGAGAAGATAGGGTTTTCCTTGATGACGAGTGTATTCCTGACGATGTTGTTGGGGGCATTTTTCGGTGATGATTTAGGTAAATTCGGGCAATCATTGTTGTCTTCTTTGCCGTTTATCGATAAATGGGCGATAAGTCCATCAGGGAAGTTTTTGCTAGGCTATGTAGTCTTGCTAGTGCTTCTTTTCGCGGCGTCATGGATGATCTGTTCTTATCTTCTAAAAAGCAATCTGAAAATCGGGCAAGTTAATGTGAGTGGTGCCTCGTTGAAATTGGATCAGGGAGTTGACTCATACTTTGACCAGTATCTTGACGAAATTGTATACCTATTCGAAAAATCAAAGATCGAAACCGTGATTTTCGAAGATCTCGACCGATTTGAAAGCCCTGAAATCTTCGATTCATTACGTGAATTAAATCAGATTCTGAATGACGATCCAGTTATTACTGGGGAAAGATCTCGTCGAGATGGAAGAACTATCCGTTTTATTTATGCAATAAGTGACGCCGTGTTTGATGATCAATGTATCAAGGCTCGGAAGAAACATTAAGTGAAGAAAGGCGAATAGGAGCTTTCTCTCGTGCGAAATTCTTCGATCTTATTATTTCAGTAGTTCCGTTTGTCAGTTCAAATAATTCCCATCAAACGGCACGAAACGCTCTAGGCGATGAAATCACTCGAATAGACAAAGTCGGAGATCTACTTGAAGACGTCGCCGGTTTTATTCCAGACCAGCGTACTTGGATAACGATCCGCAACGATTTCATCATGTACAGCAGAAGACTGCATGTTAACCTAGATGATAAGAAAGATGAGGAGAATACTCTTGGACTATCCGCCGCGCATCTTCTCGCATTTTTGATTTATAAAAACTGTTACCTTGCGGATGCGGAAAAGATGAGAGAAGGCAACAGCAAGATCGACAAAATATATTCGACTGCACGGAGCATTTCCACAGATAGCATTTATAGGCTATCCCAACGGCGCAAAAGCGCGCAAGAAGATTTGGAAATGGCTTTAGACTCTATGGAGGCGGATAGAATTGCCTCCCAGTTGGCGCAGCGGACGAAAGCGTGGATTGCGGAACTCAGCGGCGGAAAAGTCGATGATGATGACATTAATATCTCTGGATATAGCGGCTCTAAATTGAGCGAAGCACACACCTGGGAAGAGCTTTCAGCAAAGCGAAAGGATTCTACAATTAAGATTACCGCTTCTTTCTATGGCGAATCTGGTTGGCGTCCGATTGAAATCACACCTTCAAAACAAACTTTTGAAAAATACCTTGACACGACAATTGATATTAGTCAGCTGACATTGAATGCTGTCAATCAGAGGATCTGTAAAATTGAAAACCGCATTGAAAATCTGAGGACAGGTGATTGGAAATATCTTCTGAATGATAAAGCCTGCGAGATAGATTTCGAGGGTCCCGACATGTTCGATGATTCAGACCGCCAGACATTGTCTCAGTTTATCCAAGACGATCTGCATGAACAGGGTACGTTGCTATCAAGTTTGATTGCCGGTGGTTGGATCGCTCAAGATTACAAGCTGTATTCCACGATTTATTCAGATGAAGGCATGTCGAGGAATGCCCTAAATTTTGTAATACACAATATTAACGAGAACAAATCTGATTTCTCTTTCCATCTCAACGATGCGGATGTACAGAATGTGCTGAAACGCGTGCGACATCGAGATAATTCTCTCTTCGGACAAGCGTGGATGCTAAATATCAGTATTCTCAACTACCTGGTGAAGTCAAAAGCAGATGAAGATAAAAAGACGCTACGCATGGTTATCTCGTATCTATCCAACTTGAAGGGTGTGGCAAAGGATTTCTTGCTTGCGTTTCTCAGCGATGAGGAAAACAAAACAGCTGAAGTTCTTGAACTGCTTGCGGCGGACACATGCTCGGAGATACTGGAGTTCTTGGCGGACGATGTTGCTACGTTAGCTGACACTACAACTTTGTGTGATTTCCTAGACGTTGTACTGCGTCATTTGAATAAAAATGTTCAATACGAAGTTTCCGATGCCTTCAATAATTTCATTCAACAACATTGGGAATTCATTCCCGTATTCAGCGATGATTCTTTAGATGAAGAAGTGGCAAAGCAACTCGACAAGGTGCTGCTTGACTCTCACTACTCCGCTCCAGATCTGTCTTGTTTGAGTGAACCATTGCGCAGACTCCTCGTTGAACATGATGGGTATGATTTCACCAGAAGCAATCTTCTTTGTGCGATTAACGATTTGCAAGGCACGTTTGCAAAGCATGAAATGCTCGCTCTGAACCAGATCAGAAGCATTTCCACCCCCGTCTACCAATACGTCATTAAGAATGTCGACAAGTATCTTGACTTCCTGAAGGAATCTGAATATGCGCTCGACTTCGTTGATGGGACTGTTGCCTCGGATGTCGATTCAGATATTGTTGCAGTGTTGGGCGACTCCGTCCACTCGATATTTGACACTCGCAAATCAGAAGATAAATGGGTGGAGCTTGAGCAAGTTGTTAGCGGAATAATCAAGAAGCATTCACATACTGCTCGAATGCTTCATTTTGAGTCGGACGAATTAAAGAACAGACTTTCTTCGGGAATTGACGATGAAACACGGAAACGAATCAGCGTTTCTTATGTCAATGAGTTACTGCGGAATGATGCGATTTGGTTTACTCCGATGAATCTGCAGACCGTGTTGGAGTCTGTTGGGGATGTCGAGGAGGCGGATGCGTGTGGTGAGTGGCTAAAGCTGCATTCTTCCTTTGAATCAACCAAGGAAGACCCAGAATTTGACAGGGGAAATCTTGCGGTCAAACTGTTGAACCTGCCTCTTGATGTTTGCAATGCGAAGAAAAAGGAATCGCTGGTTCGCTCGTTGCAGCTCGAATCACCACTTTCGGATGAGCAGGTTTCCAATATTAAAGTGGGTGATTCCAGAGTATTCGATCTTAAACGTGAGCCCGATGTCTATGCGCGATTGTTGGATGATAAATCGATTATTGGCGACACTGAAACCGCCTTTGGAATGATTCCTAATATTTGTTGGGAAGCACGTCGAACGTGGCTGCTGCGATCTGCAAAATTTATTACTTACTTATCGCCGAATCTTCTTGGACCGAATGAGGCATGTAGGATCATCGCCGATGAAGATACTCGTCTTGAACCTGTGCTGCAGAAGATAGTCGAGGATATGTCTGTTTATATTCAAGATGCAGATTTCGATTATCTTTTGGAAGCGGCAAAGGCGTGGATGAGTCATTCCGGCAAAACTGTAGACAAGGATAGAACCGAATTGTTCGACGAGCTGGCCACCAAGGATGAACGACTACATGGAGTAAAGGAATTGTGGGAACTCGGACTCGAATCGAATCTATGCGTAAGAATGATTAATCGAGCGTTTGACGAACAAGGTATTGACGATGCCAATATTGGCGTGGCTCGAGAGATCATCCAGCATCTCGATGTGCCCTATAGACAGTTATTCAATGATAAAAATCGTACCTTGAATACTGACGATGAAAACTTTGTCTCGTTGATTGCAAAACTGAATCAATACGCTAAACGAAGTGGTATTACCCCAGAAGACATATGGAGAAATCCTCAGGAAAAAGATGGATTTACCAAATATACCGTGGCCTTTTCTTCTGTAGAAAAACTTAATGAAAAGATTGATTTACTGCAAAACCAATCAGCAATTAATAATTGAGCCTCGTTCGTCTTTGCATGCGTTGTTTTGTTATGGAGCGTGCCTCGCCTGCATTTTGCTCATATTTCGCTTATGTATGGCAGATTCGGGGGCCTGACCGGAGACATCTCACTTACATATGGCAGACACATGCGGCGAAAACCTCAAAAACGTACCCCCGAAGTGGCTGTTTTCGCAGGCGACGTGCCATATATAAGCGAGATGTCTCCGGACAAGAAGCAAAACCTGCCATACATAGCGCAGATAGACCGGTTGGCGTGGGGTATTACGCGAAGTGATTTCACGCGAGTACACGCTGCGGCCTACAGCAGGGGAGCGGTGCGTGGTTTTGCGGTTGAGTTTCGTACTTGCAACTGCACGGGGAATGTCTCGAATGGTTCCTCGATGGGTTGTCCTTCGATGAGCGCCAGAGCCTTTTGTGCCGCATCGACGGCCATGTCGTATGGGCGCTGTCGAACGGTGGTTAGCTCAGCCTCCTTGGCGAAGGTGCTGTCGTCAAATCCGGTTACGGAAATATCTCCAGGCACGGAAAGGCCGCTGCGTTGAAGGCGGAAGAACAATGGAATTGCCTGTGAGTCCTGATGGAAACACAATGCGGTGGGTGGGTTGTCTTGCGCCATGATCTCGGAAATTGCCGCATCTAGAATGCTGTCGCCTTTTTGCACTGCCAGTGTGCGGGCGGTCAGTCCGTCAATTGCATCGCAGGCTTCCTGGAATCCGGAAATACGGTTAAATGAGCTGAATCCCAATGTGGAGGAAAAGCTTTCATATAAATACAGCAGGTTACGATGTCCCAGCTTGGCGAGATGTCGAACGATGAGTTTGATGCCTTCTTTGTCGTTGATACCGACAGTTGCATCGAATCCTTCGCTGGTGGTATTGATACCGATAATCGGAATTTTTGCGGTTCCGAGACGTTTGACCTCGTCGGGCTGATGCCAAATGAGGAAACGAATACGGCATCGGCGTTGCTGCGTACGGGAAGTTCCTCGAAGAATGCGTCACGCGCCTCCGACCCCTCGATGGTAGATGACCAGATCGTACCCGGCGTCACGCAAAACATCGTTAAGTCCGGCAATGATTTCGGCGGTGAACCATTCGATGACGCCGCTGCCGACCAATAATGCTATGCGATAGGTTCTACCGGATTTAAGAATTCCTGCCGATCTGGAAACGCTGAAATTCAACGCATCAGCTGCGGCCTGCACTTTCAACCGTGTTGCCTCTGACACCTGTTCAGGGTGTGCGAAAGTGCGTGAGACTGTAGCGTTCGATACGCCTGCCTTCAGTGCCACATCGCCGATGCTCGCTTTCATGGTGCCTCCGAAAGTTTTTCACTGTTTGTTTCAGCCTACCATCATTACCGTCCTCATGGCTACAGAGTTGAAAGATGAATGAAAAGGGTTGCGATACGACACGCCGTATGAAAAACAATGTGTGCACGCTCACAGCGGTGAGATGAAACGGGTTTCAAATGAAACCGTTTACATTTCAAAAACCCTTGAATTGCCAATATGAAACCCTTGTCGTATGCTATTGCTTGTCCGCAAGGGGCGGATGAAGGCTTACGAGGACGTAAGGAGAGATATGAAAATCAACAAAGGTATCGCAGTGGCAGTGGCGGCCTTGAGCATCGTCGGCTTGGCTGCGTGCGGGAACAGCAATGCCGCGTCCGGCACAACCGATACGAAAGCCGACAAAGGGCTTGACGTTATCGGCAACACCATCACCTACGACCCCAATCATCTCGTGAACGACGGCAAGCCAATCCAGCTCGAGTACTGGAGCTGGGGCAGCAAGGGCACGGATCCTGTCTACAAGATGATTGAGTCCTACACGAAGACGTATCCGAACGTCACCATCAAAACGGTGAATGTTTCATGGGATGATTATTGGACCAAGCTGCCGTTGGCTCTGAAAGGCAAAAACGGTCCGGCCGTTTTCAACATCCACAACTCTTACGATGCGTTGATTCGTCCATACGCAGCGGATTACGATATCGACACCAAGTCTCTGGAATCCGACTACTCCACCGCATCCGTACATGAAGATGAGAACGGCAAAGTCAAGTACATCGACTCCGTGATCAACACCGGCAACATCTACTACAACAAGACATTGTGGAGCGAAGCGGGCCTCACCGACGCCGACATTCCGACCACATGGGACGAATTCATCCAGGTCGCCCAAAAGCTCACCAAAACCGACGGCAGCAAGATGACGCAGGCCGCTTCAACTTCAACGGCGACGCCTACAGCGCCATCTATCAAGGTCTGAATTATCAGAAGGGTGAACTGCTCTTCAGCGAAGATGGCAAGAAAGCCAACTACAACAACGATGTGACCAAAGAAAACATGCAGTTCCTCAAGGATTTGTATGACAAGTACAAGGTCGGATCCGTTGACTTCGGCAACGATTACACCCAAAGCTTCGGTAACGGCCAGTCTGCGATGATCTACGCTTGGGGCCACATGGAAGGCACGCTGAAAGAAAAGTATCCAGATATTGACTACGGCGTGTTCGCCACCCCAACCTTCTCCGAAGACACTCCGTTTGCATACGACCGTTACAACGGCGAATCCACTCCGGGCGTCAACAAGAACCAGAGCAAGGAGCAGCAGGCCGTTGCCCAGGACTTCATCAAGTACCTGCTCGCCAACGATGATTACATTCGTGAAGCGGTATCCGAACTGAACTCCTTCCCAGCCAAGACCTCGCTGCAGAACGACAAGGACATTCTCTCCAAGCCGGTCATGGCCGCCATCCAGCCACGCGTAGACCGACTGATCTGGCCGGGACCGGCACCATCCACCGTTGAATCCAGCGGCACCACTGCTTTCCAGAACGTCTTCCAGAACGGCATGTCCATCGATAAGGCTCTCAAGGAGGCCCAGGGTCAGATGGATACCGACATGAAGAGCTCTGACTTCACGTCAATGGAAAGCAAGTACGCTTACTTCGACGAACATAAGTAATACCGATATATCCTTTCCAATCCCTTTTCCAATCCGGGCAGTCGCGGTACGATTCTTCTTCCGCGCCGCGGCTGCCTTTTATCTACGAGATACGTTCAATCTTCTTATTCGATTCGATCTGACACTCTGTATTGCGTAACAAAACGGTCGAATCGGCTCACAGAGAGGCGAGATTCAATGAAAAACAAAAATGGTGAATCTCTGGTATCAAGAATTTTCACCCTACGCAACATGGCTGTTGTCTTCTTGGTGGTCTATTTCGCCATTTTCCTGGCCTACCCAATTTTTAAAGCCTTCGCGGGCAGTTTGCATAACTGGAATCCTCTGATTGGCACTTATGATTGGGTCGGACTCGACAACTTCAAACAGATCCTCACAGACAAACTTTTCTGGACTTCCATGGGGAACACGGCGGTATTCGCAGGTGTTTCCACACTCTTCCGCATTGTGCTTGGTCTCGGCTTGGCCCTGCTGCTCAGCGCCAAACTCGTCAAATGCAAAGACACCCTCCGAGGTCTGTTCTACATGCCGACCATCACTCCGCTCGTGGCAGTCTCTTTCGTGTGGATGTGGATGTTCGACCCGCAGTTCGGCATGGTAAACAAAATCACAGGACTCGACATCAACTGGCTGCACGACACCAAATGGGCCATGCCGGCAGTCATCATCATGACCATTTGGAAGGATTTCGGCTACGCGACCGTTCTATATTTGGCCGGTCTCATGAATCTTCCTCGAGACGTGTACGAGGCGGCCGCCATCGACGGTGCCAACTCAGTGCAGATTTTCTTCAAAATCACCCTGCCGCTGCTTAAATCAACCACCTTGTTCATTGTCATCACGTCACTGATCAGCTACCTGCAGGCATACGTGCAGATTCTCGTCATGACCGAAGGCGGTCCGGGCACGTCAACCTACACCATCAGCTATCTCATCTTTGATCAGGCATTCCAGAAATACAACTTCGGCGTCGCGTCAGCTCAGGCAGTTGTGCTCTTCCTGTTCACTGGTGTGCTCACCCTCATCATGTTCAAGGTTTCTGGAGATTCGGAGGAACTGGCATGAAATCACGTAAAATTGGCGGCATCATTCTTACGATTCTGCTCTTCATCGCCGCCATCATCACCATTGTTCCATTTGTTTGGATGTTCATTTCATCATTCGCGCCAAATAGCGAAATCGTCAAAGTGACCGGAGGATTATTCCCTAAGCCATCCACGATTGACAATTATGTGAGCATCCAAGAAAAGTTCAATTTCTTGCGATTGTTCGCAAACTCGCTGATCGTAGCAGTACTGAAAACCGGTATTGCAATCTACACAAGTGCGGTGCTTGGTTACGTGTTCTCTAAAATGCGATTCCGTGGTCGCAACCTGCTTTTCGGCATCGTTATGAGCACATGATGATTCCTTGGGCAGTGACCATCATTCCGCAATACGAAATGTTCACCAACTGGGGTCTGCAAGACACCTACACGTCGCTCGTGCTTCCTGGCATGATCAGCGCATTCGGTATCTTCCTGTTCCGCCAATCCATCTCGGGAATTTCTGACGAACTCATTGAAGCGGCGAAACTCGATGGCGCATCCGAAACCAGAATCTTCCATAGCATCATTCTGCCAATGAGCCATAACACCATCGCGGCGCTCGCCATTTTCACCTTCCTGTGGAATTGGGAAGACTACCTGTGGCCATTCTTGATGATTACCGACGAAAACAAGCAGCTGCTCGCTGTCGGTCTGAGGCTTCAACGGACAATACGGCACCGATTACGGCGGATTGTTCGCAGCGACTTCGTTGGCAATTGTTCCAGTGATCATTGTGTATATGATTTTCCAGAAGCAGTTCATTGCAGGTATTGCGACGGGCAGTGGCAAGTAAGGCAGGAGTAGTATGGCAAACAACGCATTAGATAACGCAACCGGCACGGTATTCGTCGACTATGTGCGCAAGGCACGTCCGAAAATGCGAGAATCGTCGGTTTTACAAGGGGATCATTGGAGGATTGGCATTCTAACGGAATCGCTGATCCGTTTCGAATGGTCTGATTCCGGCGAATTTGAGGACAATCTTACGCAGATGGTGGTCAACCGCGATTTCGGTGCCGATACGCAGTTCACGGTGACGCATCGCGACGGACTGCTCATTGTTGACACCCCCGCGCTGTATGTGACGTACGATGGCAAGCCATTCAGCAAAGAAGGCTTGAGCGTAGTCGTCAAGGGCGTGGCCGACACCCAGTTCAATACGTGGCATTACGGCGACGAACCGAAGCATAATCTTAAAGGCACCGCGCGCACGCTCGACGAGGCGAACGGCGAAATTCCTCTGGACGATGGTGTGATTTCGCGAGACGGATGGGCGGTACTCGACGATTCCGCCGCGAACGTGATCGTGGAAGCATACGAAGTGAACGGCAAACCGAATCCACTGGGGGCTTGGGTTATGCCACGCGATCACGCGGAAACCGACTTCTACTTCTTCGGCTATGGCCGCCGCTACACCGAAGCGGTGCAAGACTTCTACAAGCTGGCCGGACCAACGCCTCTGCTGCCGCGCTTCGCACTCGGCAACTGGTGGAGCCGCTACTACCGCTACACGCAAGACGAATACCTGCAGCTCATGGACCGGTTCAAGCGCGAAGGCATTCCATTCACCACATCCGTGATCGACATGGACTGGCACCGCGTGGACGATGTCGATCCGAAATACGGTTCCGGTTGGACCGGCTATTCGTGGGATAAGCAGCTGTTCCCGGACCATAAGGCGTTCTTGCGCGACTTGCACGAGCGCGGCCTGAAAGCCACATTGAACGTGCATCCGCGAGACGGCGTGCGCGCGTTCGAAGACGACTATGAGGCGGTGGCCAAGCGCGTCGGCATTGATCCCGCAACCGAAGAGGCAGTGGAATTCGACCTCACGAATCCGGATTTCGTAAGCGCCTACTTCGACATGCATCATCGTATGGAAGCCGAAGGCGTTGACTTCTGGTGGCTCGACTGGCAGCAAGGCGGCGTGACCCGCCAGCCCGGACTTGACCCGCTGTGGGTGCTCAACCACTTGCACTACCTGGATTCCGGGCGCTACGAGACTTCTTCCGAACGCAATGTAAATGAGAACTGCGAATGCGAAAAGTGCGCCGAGCCGGGCGCTCGCGATGAGCATGAAATGCATGTCGAGCAATCCGAACGCAACGTGAGTTGCACGGAACGCAACAACCGTTGGCCGCTCACCTTCTCGCGGTATGCTGGCCCGGGTTCGCACCGCTATCCGGTCGGCTTCTCGGGAGACACCATTGTTACGTGGGAATCCTTGCAGTTCCAGCCGTATTTCACTGCTACCGCGTCGAATATCGGCTACGGATGGTGGAGTCACGATATTGGCGGTCATATGTGTGGCTATCGTAACGAGCATTTGGAAGCCCGTTGGTACCAGCTTGGCACGTTCAGCCCGATCAATCGCCTGCATTCCAGCAATTCGCAGTTCATGGGCAAGGAGCCGTGGAACTTCTCCGCGGAAGTGCGCGATTCCATGGTGGGTTCGCTGCGACTGCGCCATATGATGCTGCCGTACCTGTACACCATGAACTATCGCGCCGCGTTCGAGGGCATGCCATTGGTGGAGCCGATGTATTGGGCGGATCCGAACAATCCGCAGGCGTACGAGGTGCCGGATGAATTCCGTTTCGGCACTGAGCTGCTGGTTGCACCAATTGTTTCTGACAATGACGATTCCGCGCAGCTGGGTAGCACGGAAGCATGGCTGCCGCAAGGTGAATGGTATGACTTCTTCGATGGTCGCCGTTACGTTTCGGCAGGAGAGTCCGGGCGTCGTTTGGAAGTGTGGCGTGCGATCGACCGTATGCCGGTGTTTGCCAAGCTGGCGGTATCGTGCCGTTGCAGCAGCTTGGCGAGGGCAATAAGGTGAATGATCTGGGCAATCCGGAGTCCCTGCAGGTGCTGGTGTTCCCCGGTGCGAACGGTTCGTTCACACTCAAGGAAGACGATGGTTCTGTGGCCTCTGCTGCTTCCGGTTCTGCATCTGCCGAGTCTTGCGATGGCCAAACTCATGTTGCCGATACGCGCATGAGCCTTGACTGGAAGAATACGGACAATGCCACGCAGTTCACCATCAGTCCGGTGGAAGGCTGTGCTGAAGCCATTCCGGCACAGCGTAACTGGGAGATTGTGTTCCGTGGAGTTGCACAGCCAGACACGCAGAACGTTCGTATCGAAATTGGCGGTAAAGCTTGCAATACTGCAGAAATTACATACGATCAGCAGACGTTGAGTCTGTCGGTCGTTGTGCGCGACGTGCCGTCTACTGCATGCTTGAACGTTACGATTGCAGACGGACTGCAGATTGCTGAGAATTCAGTCGAACAGGACGCGCTTGACGTGCTCTTGCATGCGCAAATGCCGTACATTTCCAAAGAGCATGCGATGCAGGCGATTCGTGAGCAAGGAGTGCGTGCGCTCGGGGCTCTGCGCACCTTCGATACCGCGCCCCGTTTCAGCAACGAGCTGTTTGTCACCTCCGGCATGCCCGATGCGGTGATCGGCGCCCTGGAGGAAATCCTCCTCCGCAGCTGATGCGAAGTTGCGGGCCAGCCGGCTGAAGGCAAAAAATTTGGGCATGGAAAAGGGGTTGCAGCGAATCTTAACGATTTGCTGCAACCCCTTTTCGGTTACTTAGACTGGTTTCCGACTCGCGATAGAGGGCGGAAACCTGAAGCCCAGCAGCTTAGTTGTGCTTGGACTTCTTGCGGCTGTTCTTATGAGCGTGCTTGCTCTTCTTGCCATCCTCGTCGTAATAGTAGTAATAGTAGTAATTGCCGTTCGTGGAAGACTTGCGTTCCTTTTCGAGGTTGAATACGAAGCCCACCACCGGCACATTGAGGTTGTCAAGCTGCACGGCGATGTCTTTCAGATCGCGCTTCATGGTCACGTCGCGACCGGAAACGAGCACGATACCGTCGCTCTTCGAGCCGAAGACAGTGGCATCATTGGCCACCACCATCGGGGAAGTGTCGATGATCACGTAATCGTAAGTCTGCAAAGCCGCGTCGAGCAATTCGGTCATGGTCTTCGAGTTCAGCAGCATGGAAGCGTTCGGCGGCTTCGGACCAGCCGGCAGAATATGCAGGTTCGGCTTCCAATAGCGCTGCACCACATCCTTCACGGTGGCCTGGCCGGAAAGCACGTGCGTTAGGCCGGCGCCGCCTTCCAGCTAAGTCGTTCGGCTACGGACGGGTGACGCAAATCGGCGTCGATCAGCAGCACTTTGGCGCCGTTTTCGGCAAGGGCGGCCGCCACGTTCACGGAAACAGTGGTCTTACCTTCGGAAGGTCCGACGGAGGAGATGACGATCATGCGCGCATCGCTGCTTCAACCTTCGATGTGAAGGAAAGGTTGGTGCGAATACGGCGGAATTCCTCAGCGATACGGCCGGCCGGGTTCGACACGATGATCGGCTTGTTGCTCTGCAGGCTTTCGTCGGTGGGGATGCGGCCCATGATCGGCGCGTTGATAATGTCTTGCAGATCGCTGGCTTCCTCCACGCGGGTTGCCATAAGATCGCGGATCAGGGTAGCGAACACGCGAGAATCAGGCCTGCCACCAAGCGACGGCCAAGTACAATGCCACCTTCGGGGAGCTGGGGGAGATCGGCTCCGCAGCGCGCTGCACCACGGAAAGCTTCACCGGCGACTCCTTGCCGGAGGCATACAGCGACTTCTCCACCACATTGCTCAGGGATTCCGCCACGCTGTTGGCAATGTCGGAAGCCTGCTTCGCGTCTCCCGTTTCGGCGGTGATGTTCACGAACGCGGTGTTCGTCGGGTTCGTGACGGTCAGCTGTCCGGCCAGATTCGCGACGGTGGTGTCGAGGCCAAGATCGTCGATAACCGGCTTCAGCACGGATTCCGTGGTGGCCAGCGTCGGATACGACTGAATCTGGTTGGTGATATACGTGCTGGCGCTGTTGATGTTGGAAATATTGTTGTCTTGCACCGACGAGTCACTGTAGGTGGCGAACACCTGCGCGGTCGCGGAATACTTCGGGGGTGCCAGGAATGTGTATGCGCACACCGCTGCGAAAACCACCACGAACGTGATGATGCCCACCAGAAGATGCTTATGGACTATACGGAACAAATCCATCAAGGTGATGCCGTCGTCTTCCGTATCATTGGATTCGACGACCACCTGATTGGTTGCTGGCACGTTGCTTTCTGCTGCAGCCATGTTTCCCCTCGACATTTGTCACATCATATTGATCAGGTTCCATACTAGCAAAGAGCACCCCCATGGAGGGAGGTGGGCACCCTTTCTAGCTTGGTTCGTTGATATTTCAACGTTTTCAGGCAGTGGCGCTTGCTATGGTCTGCAAAGCCTTGCAGATTTCGTTGTACGCTGCCTGATATACGGCGAAGTCCTTGCCGATCGGATCCTCCACATTGTTGGTATCGGGGATCATCGGTCGGATCATGCTTGCATTGTCGATTACCGATTCGAGTTTTTCCTGCCGGGTATTACCCTCCATGTACCCCTGTTCCTTGCAGTAGACGCACATGTTGGCGAAATCGTTGATGAGGAAGGTTTTGCGGGCCGCGGTTGGTGCAATCACCGCGATTTCCTTGCGCTGCTCGTGTTCGAAGCAGAGGATGAGATCACTGCCCTGCGCGATTTGCGGGGTGACTCGTTTCGCGCGGAAGCTGCTGGAATCGATGCCATGCTGGTCGAGCAGCCTTTTGCTGTTCGGTGCGATTTCGTGCGAAACGAGCCCGCGTGTGCCCGCACTGTCGGATTCAAGATCGGGCATGAATTGGGGGAGGAGCAGTTCTCCCATAGGAGAGCGGCAGATATTACCGGTGCAGATAAACAGGACTTTCATGATCTCTTCCTGAAAAAAGAAAACAATCGGTTTTACGATGCTTGTTTTCGAATAAATGAAGGGACTTGGGAAAACCCAAGCCCCTTCATGAAACATAGATATGGTGTGTATCTACTTGGTTATTGTTCAGCGAGCAGAGCTCTTGCGAACGGCAACCAGGGAGATGCCAGCGGCAGCCAGCAGCACGACGGCCACAACGTACGGAGCGATAGCAGCACCGGTGGAAGCGGTCTCGTTCTTCTTGGCGGTGCCTTCGCCGGTAGCGGCGACGGTCACGGAGGCGGAAGCGAGAGCGGCGCCGGTCGGCTTGTCTGCCCCATCGACTGCATAGATGGAAGATGCGATGGTGCCAGCAAAGCCAGACTTGAAGGTGTAGGTGGCGGTCAGGGTGCCATCCTCATGGGCCGGGGCAGCGTTGGAGTACTTGGTGGCAGCCAGGGTGACGTTCTCGACGGTGGTGTCATCGTAGGACACCACGTAGCGCTGGCCCGGAGTCAGTCCCGTAAACGTGAAGGTGGCGACGTTGCCGGAAACGGTGCCGGTCGCGCCATAAGCCATAGCGGTGTTAGCGGCAAAGCCAAAGCCGAACACGGCGGCGATGGTGGCGAGAATTGCGACGATCTTCTTCTTCATAATCGTGATTCCTCTCTAAATATAACGTACATTTCAGCGGTTTGCCGTAGTGGTTTCCCGCTACGACCTTGACTATACGCCCCCGTTGAGAACCGCGCTCTCGGGGGATGTGAGGTGAATCGCACATATGTGACGGCGTTGTCACACCATGTGACGACGTTCGCACATGCCCCCGAATATGAAAAATGGCGATTTTTCGTTGGAAAATCGCCATTTTGATAAGAATTTACAAACGCAACACGCCGAAGCGTCACTCTTCGTCGTCAAAACTGAACAGGTCTTCGACCGTGGTATCAAGCGCTTTTGCAAGATCCATGGCAAGGCGTAGCGACGGGCAATACTGCCCCTGTTCGAGGCGCCCGATCGTCTCGCGGCGCACGTTCACCAAGTCGGCAAGATCGGCCTGTTTCAAGCCGCGTTCCATACGTTTGAACTTCAAACTAGTCTTCATCGGTGTTCCCGCCCTCATGCTCAAGCCACAGGTAGCGGCGTCGGCGATGGCCAGCGCCAGCATGCCCAACGTCGCAACGCCATGGCGGGAACGGTGAACGGCGCATGCCTGAACAGTGTGGCGATCATGCCTGCGAAGCCCAGCACCACCAGCGCCACCACAAGCACGAAGAACGTGAAACGGATGGCCGTCGCCTGATGCTCGTCGGACAGCTCGTCGCGGCGGGGGTGCGCGCGGTTGTACACCGTGCTCAGCCAGATCTCGCCTATGGCCCACACCAGCGCGAACGCGCCCATGGTGATGATGCCCGGCCACGTGTGATGCTGGAACATTTGGATGGCGCAGGCGATGGCTCCCACAAATTCAACGACCATGCGGAAGAGGATGTAGCGGTTGAAGGTCACGGGTCTGTCCTTTCCTACCGTGTTTCTTCGTGTTTTCCGACGATTTCGTATTGTACCGTTGCCCTGAAGAGGGGTGAAGAAGCGGGGGAAAGGCTGTTGACGGGTGCATGCGGTGAAACGATTTTCAGAAACGTTTGCATGTGGCTGTTTCGAGGCATGTCGTATATCGGGGGTCGAAGGATGGGGGACAACCTTGCTGAAAGCGTTTGTAAAAAAGCAGAAAAACCAATCATTTTTCATCGTCGATTTCATTAAAAATCACTCATTTTTCACCAAAAATTTGTGATATTTTAAGGATTACGTTCGCTAAGGAGCAAACGTTTTCAAAGGAAAGATGCAAGGAAGCAGGAGGTCAAAGTGCGAATAAGTTCGCGTACGTTCGCAGGTATTGCGCACGTATTCACTAAGCAACAGCCCCGCAAGACGGGGGTCCATCCGAACCGATGACCCGCGTCGAGCGCAGGCAAGCGGCCCGCAAGGCCCGCACCATCAAAACGTGGAAGAAAGCCGCCGCCGGAGTCGCGGCCGTCGCCACCATGCTGGGCGGCATGGGCGTGGCCTCCACCGCACTCGCCTCGGACCGTGACAGCTACCAGGATACGGTCGCAATGCCACGTTCGAGCAGGCCCGCGAACAGTACGGCCTGACCGAGAGCATGAAGAACGGCGCCATCCTGCATGCGTGGATGTGGTCGTTCAAAACCATCACCGAACATATGCCTGAAATCGCCGCGGCCGGCTACACCTCCGTGCAAACCGAGCCGATGAGCAAAATCAAGGAAGTCGCCGCCAACGGCAAGAAGTTCACCGAAAACTGGTATTACGTGTACCAGCCGGCGAACACCTCCATCGGCAACTTCGTGGTCGGCAGCGAAGACGATCTGAAGGAAATGACCGCCACTGCACACAAATACGGCGTGCGCGTAATCGTAGACGTGGTAGCCAACCACTTCACCTCCGACTGGAGCGCCATCGACTCCGATTGGCAGAACAAAGACTACTTCCACTCCCGTTCCAACTGCGGCGGCAACGACGGCGACCAGATCAACTATTCCAGCCGCCGCGATGTGACCCAGTGCCACCTGCTTGGCCTGTGGGACCTGAACACGCAGAACCAGTATGTGGCCGACCGCATGCAGGACTTCCTGAAGACCGCAGTCGCGGACGGCGTTGACGGCTTCCGCTTCGATGCCGCCAAGCACGTCGAACTGCGACCGAAGTGTTCGACAACAAGACCTCCAACTATTGGAACACCATTTTGAGCAATGGTTCGCAGTTCCAGTACGGTGAAGTGCTGCAGGGCGATTCCGGCCTCGACTACAAGGCCTATGCGGACCTGTTCGCCAACAATTCCTCCGACGGCGGCGGCAACACCGCATCCAACTATGGCAAGTCCGTGCGCGCGGCCATCAGCTCAGGCAATCTGAGCACCAAGATGGTGCAGAACATCGATACCGGCGGCGCAAGGAAGACCAGCTCGTCACTTGGGTGGAGTCGCATGACAACTATGCCAATGGCGACAAGGAATCCACGTATCTGACCAATGATCAGATCGTATTCGGCTGGGCGATCGTGGGCTCCCGCAAGGCCGGCGCACCGCTGTACTTCAACCGTCCGGTCGGCTCTGGCGGAACCAATGCACAATTCGCCGAGCAGTCCCAGCTGGGTGATGCGGGCGACGACATGTGGAAGAACAAGTCGGTCGTGGCCGTCAACCACTTCCGTAACGCCATGGACGGCAAGAGCGAATATCTGCAGAACTGCGGCTCCGATCAGAACAACGCCAACAAGTCCTGCCTGATGATCGAACGCTTCACCAAGGACGGCACCGCCAACGATGGCGTGGTAATCGCCAACATGGGCGGCGACCAGAGCCTCGCCGGCATGAGCACCAACCTTGACGACGGCGTGTATCCGGACGAAGTCAACGGCGGAAGCATCACCGTTTCCGGCGGCAAGATCACCTCCGGCACCGCCAAGGGCAACGCGGTCAGCGCCTACTATCTGAAGGCCGAAGCCAAGCCGTACGTTTCCGCGGAACCGTCTTCCGCAACATTCAGCGGAAGCAGCGTTGACGTGACCCTGCGCGCAAGCAAGGCCGAAAACCTCAAGTACACGACCTCCGAAGGCAAGTCCGGCACCTTCAAGAACGGTGACGTCATCACCGTGGGCAGCTCCATCTCCGTGGGCGAGTCCGTAACCGTGACCGTGACCGGCACAAGCACGGAAGACGGATCCAAACTCACCGGAAAAACCACGGTGACCAAGACGGAAGTCGCCAAACAGAACCTCGCCTCGCGATATGGCACGAACAAAGTCGGCTTCGGCGTGAAGAAAACCATCAACTTCAATGCCGGAAAAGACGCGAGCATCTCCGATTGGGACAGCTCCATGCTGATCGCACAGGCGCAGCCAACGACGATCCGCGCGTCTACCGACCGAATTCCATGTATGAGGTGCCGATCGATCTGTATGCACTGTATGGTGCCTACGATGACGACAATCTGTACCTCATGTGGGAAATGACCAACGTGCAAGACGTGGTCGACACCGGCGACGATTATCCGCTCAGCCAAGGCCACCTGTGGCAGACGCAGAATCTGCCGTTCCACATCGCCATCGACACGAAGGACGAAAGCACCCGAGTGGGCAAGGACGGCGGACTTTCCACCGGCGGAACCTGTGGCTTCCGGCATCAAGTGGAGCGGTGAGCAGAACGTCAACAAGGTCGTGACGATTTCCACCAACGGTTCCAACGGTCCGTGGATCTACAAGGGCGACGCTACAGGTCTTGATTCCAACGCCGAATATGGTCCGGCAGCCAACGCCAAGACCAACACCAAGGCTTCCGGCGTCAAGTTCGGTTACGGCAACGGCATCCTGAGCAGCCAGGTGATCGGCATCAACGGCGGCTGGGGTGAAAGCAACGGTCGAGTGGTCGGCGACATGAGCGCCGACAAGGAAGCTCCGCACAGTGGGTCAATTTCAACGATCTGGCCACAACTCCGCAGGCATGGACGATCACTACGAGATCGCCATTCCGCTGAGCGAACTCGGCACCACCGCGGACCATATCGAAAAGTACGGTCTCGGCGTTGAACTGGCAGCCACCTTCGGCCTTTCCGCAATGGATTCGCTGCCGTATGACATGGCAATGAACGACAATGCCGATCTGCCGGACACCTCCTCTCAGTCAACAACTCCTACGAGAAGTCCGACGAAGACACGTTCACCGTTGCCATGGCCAACATCGGTGGCCATGAAGATCCGACTCCGGTGACCAGCGTGAAGATCAACGGTGGCAGCTACACCACTGATCTTTCCAATGGCGCCGTTGCGAAAAAGCTGACCGCCACCACCGATCCGGCTGGTTCGTCCGTGAGCTGGAGCTCCTCCAACACGGCCGTCGCCACGGTTTCCGCCAACGGTACGGTCACGCCGAAGAAGGCCGGTACCACGACCATCACCGCAAGTCCGGTTCCCAGAGCGATTCGATCACCGTTACGGTGACCGGCACGCTTCCGACACCGCCGGTGGCGAAGAACACCATCTATGCGACCAAGCCTTCCGGTTGGAGCAAGATGTACGCGTACGTGTACACCGGCGACGGGGCGACCGCGAAGAACAACGCGGCCTGGCCGGGCGTCGAGATGGTGGCTGCGACAACTGCGACCAGACCGGTTACCAGTACGAGGTGCCTGATTCGCTCGCGTCCGGCGCGAAGGTGATTTTCAACGACGGTGGCAGCCAGCAGTATCCGGCTCCCGGCAGCCGGGCATCGACTACAACGGCGGCACCGTAACGTGGGATGGTTCGTCTGCTTCGTTGAAGGCCGTGGATTGCACCGTGGTGGTGCCTCCTGACGACGACAAGAACGTGCAGATCACGTTCAAGGCGACCGGCGTTGACCTGAAGTCCGGCGAGAGGGCCTACGTGGTCGGTGACTGGGGCCAAGGCAAGGGCAAGACCTGGAACCGCGCCGGTGGCGTCGAGCTCACTGCCGTGGGCGGCGAACTGACCGGAACCGCGACCGTGGCCAAGGGCCAGTCCATGACCATGCGCCTGATCAAGGTTTCCGCTGACGGCAAGACCACGTGGGATCCGTCCACCGACCGCAAGACCACCGCCGACAAGGCCAAGACCCTCACCCTCAAGTGGGATGAGCGCCAGGTTTCGCAAAGCGTGGACGTGACCATCAACGCGGCCGCCGACTTGAAGAGCGGCGAAAGCCTGTACGCGGTAGGCGACTGGGGTCAGGACGGCAAGACCTGGACCCGCGCCTCCGGCATCCGCCTGACCGCCACGGGAGCCGACGGCGTCTACTCCGGCACCGCGAACGTGAAGACCGGCAAGTCCATGACCTTCCGCCTGATCAAGGTCGACGCGAACGGCAAGACCACGTGGGATCCGACCACCGACCGCAAGACCACCGCCGACAAGGCCAAGACCGTCGGCGTGGCCTGGGATGTGAACACCGTGAACGAGGACGGCACCGTGCCGGTAACGTTCGCAATCACCGGTGACGGCGTCTCGAACGGCAAGCTCACCATCCAGAAGGGCCAGCTCGCGAACCTCTCCGTGAAGGGCGCCACGGGTGATCCCGACATGTGGTGGAGCGACGGCGCGGCAGTGGCGGTTTCCGGAACCGGTGTCGTGTACGGCGTCGAGACGGGAACCGCAAAGGTGAATGTGAAGGCCGCGGGCAAGACCGCAACCATCACCATCACCGTCAAATAAGGAATCAAACGGATTTCATAAAGCCATACATCCACCGGTCTGACCGGTAGATCTCAGGGGCGTGCGATTTCAATATGTGATATTGGAGTCGTGCGCCCTGTTTTTCATAATCTTTGCAATGATCTGCAAACGTTTTTTTCTTGTAATCCCAACATGATGGCAGCGAAACGCCGAAGTAGTAATGAAACAGTTGTGACGAGATTTTCAATATTTATGAAAGAGGCGATCCTGAAATTGCCATATCGGGGGTGTTGGATGGTGTGTGTGGGGTGTGATTAAAGCTTTAAATCAGTTCGTTTTCACGTCGTGTATGCAAACGTCTGCAATCTCTTGCAAAACATGATAATTTGTAAAATAATCTTGAAAAAGCTTGAAAAATGGGGTTTGTAAAACGGGAGTGTCTGACGTTTGGTGAAATCTAGATGAACTGTTGAGATAAAATGAAAACGTATGCTGTACCCTCCAGGCAAGGGGGAGGGTGAAGTATAAGGGCGTGCTTTGGCAGTAGTGCGCGTCCGGTATAGAAGGGATGACAGTGATGGCGGACTCCGACATCACGGTGGCCGTGGCCACGCATAAGGCGTACCGTATGCCGATCGACGGCGTATATATGCCGTTGCAGGTCGGTAGGGCGTTGCATCCGAACGTCGATTTGGGTATGACGTGCGACAACACCGGCGATAATATTTCGCAGTTGAACGCACAATATTCCGAACTGACCGGACTGTATTGGATGTGGAAAAACTGCGATGCCGACTATCAGGGATTGGTGCACTACCGCCTCATTTTGCCAAAAATGACAGTGCGAAACGCCACGGAGACGAAAACGAACGCTTCAGCTGCATCGCAGGAAAACAAGACTATGCGCGTCTGCTCGATACGTGCGAAATCATTGTGCCGGAACGACGCAACTACTATATCGAAACCGTATATTCACATTACGAGCACACCATGCAGGAAGGGCAGCTCGATGCGACACGAAGCATTATCGCGCAAACCAATTCCGACTACCTCGACGCATTCGACGCGCAAATGAACAAAACCTCGGCGCACCTGTTCAACATGTTCGTGATGCGCAAAGACCTCATCAACGAATACTGCTCGTGGATGTTTCCCATCATCGGAGAACTGGCCAAGCATATCGATTCAAGCTCATACAGCGTCTTCGAAATGCGATTTCCCGGACGCATCAGCGAAATCCTCTTCGATGTATGGCTGGAAACCAACCATTACCCGTACGTCGAAATGCCTATCATCAGCCCCGAACCAGTGGACTGGATCAAAAAGGGTCCGGTTTCCTTATGGCGAAATTCGTAGGCAAAAAGTACGTGAAAAGCTGCTGAAAACAGGTCTTATGGCAGTTTCGACCCAACCCCTCATCAGCGTGATAGTGCCGGTCTACAACGTGGAACGGTATCTCGACCAATGCGTGGAAAGTCTTATCGGGCAAACCTACGAACGATTGGAAATCATACTGGTCGACGACGGATCCACCGATTCCTCCGGCGAACAGTGCAATGCTTGGGCGAATCGTGACAACCGCATTCGTGCGGTGCGCCAATGCAATGCCGGCTTGGCGGCGGCCCGCAACACCGGCTCGACCTTGCCAAAGGCGAATACATCGGATTCGTGGATTCCGACGATTACGTGCTTCCCGATATGTTCGGCACGTTGCTGCACAATCTGCAGGAATCGACGCCGACCTGTCGATCATCTCGTACGAACGGGAAAACCCTGACGGCAGCACCTACTGCAACGCTTTTCCCGACAAGAAATCGTCATGACTCGCAGGAAGCATTCGCCTATGTGAATCAGCATGGCTACTTTTATGTGACCGCGTGGGACAAACTCGCCAAAAAAGAACTCTTCGATAACCTGCGCTACCCGCTCGACGCCGTCTATGCGGAAGATTCGCCGGTCACCTACCAGCTGCTCGACAAGGCGGATCGCATCGTATACGATTCCACGCCGCTGTACCGTTACAGAATGTCGGAAAACAGTCAGTCGCATGGCATCACCGACAAATTCGCACAATCCACCGGAGCCATGCTCGACTTGGTGCGAACCAAATATCCGCATGTTGAAGCATATGCCGCATATGGGCATCTCGAATCCATTGTCGGTACCTGCAATCGCATCATGCTCGCGCATCAACGCAAGCAATGGGCGCAATTCGAACGGTATGCGCGTACGGAATTGCGCGAATTGCTGCCAATGGTGGAACGCAAGGGAATCATTGGGAAAAGTCAACTGCTGCAATGGAAACTCCTGGCCACCTCTCCGACGCTGTACGGCATGATGTACGCGCTGTACAAGCGACGGCATCCGGAAATCGCATCACATTAGGCATGGTGATGAGATGACCTCGACCATACTGTTCTTGACATTGCTGGCATTGCTGGTGCTGCTGATAGTGGCATATCGCGGGGATTTCGCGGAACCATCCATACTATTCGTGGTCGGATTCACGCTCGCGGTATTCAATGGACTCACCAATTACCGGACCTGGGATTTCGACCTGTCGATGCAAACCTGCTTCGTGGTTGGATTCGGCACGTTCGCATTCGCATTGACGGCTTACGGTGTGAAGGTGTTTTTCCGCAGCTGCGTCGAACATCGGACAGCACATCGGGAATACGGTGATCCGCAAGATATCGTTCTGCCGATGTGGGTGTACGTTGGCGGCCTGCTGTTCACCGGTTTGGCATTGCTGATCGTGTCACGGCAGATAATCTCATTGACACTGCTACGGGGGAGACGGCTCTCTGGACAAAGCCATCGGCTTGTATGACAAACTCAACAAATTCAGCACCAAAGGCGTGGCCCTCTCTGGAATTCCCTCGCTACTGCATCTGGCGACCAATGCCATGGCCTATGCGTGGCTGTTTCTCGCCATGCGCAGCGTGGTGGTCCGTTCGTTGCGCAACGATTATCTTGCGGTCATCAATGTGTTGGCGGCCGTTCCGATGACGTTGATTTCCGGCGGACGCAATAGCCTCATTCAGCTTGGCGTTGCCGCATGGACATACTGGGCGTTGTTCCGCAGGCAGAACAACCGTTGGAAAGGCATGCGGCTCGGCTTCCGCACTGTGTTGAAATTCGTGGCCATCGCGCTCGTGGGATTGGCTTCGTTCAAGCCACTGCTGTCGCTGATGGGACGCAAGGCGGGCGACTCGACCATGTACGAATACCTGTCCATCTACATTGGAGCGCCGATAAAAAATCTAGACGCGTATCTCACGAACTCCATGTCGCCTTCGTTGGCGGTCAAATCCACGCAATGGGGAGACATGACATTGGCTTCCACCCGGGCCTCGTTCCCCCAGATATTCGGCAAAACCGTGCTTGACTGGATGCAATGGCAACCCTTCCAACGGTATGGCGAGCGCAGTCTTGGCAACGTATTCACCACATATTACGCATTCATTTTCGACTGGGGCATCGCGGGTGCGATGCTTGCCATCGTGCTGATCGCAGCACTTTCTCAGCTTTGCTATGAAAGCGCGGTTTTCGCATTGCAATACGGCAAGGCGGGCATTCCCATATCGATGATGCTGTACGGTGCCATCGGCTATTGCTGTGCGTTCAGCTTTTTCTCCAACCGTTGGATGTCAACCATGTTCAACCAGATCATGCTCAGAAACATCATTATTTGGGTGGTGCTGATATTCTTCGTGAACTCCGTGCGCATACGCAAACGCGCCTTCGCCAAGCGGGTGGTGCTTTATGCCTGAACGTCAGCCGACCAAGCCGGTCGGCAGCCGTCCAGCAAGCCGGCCAAGCATCCAACCGACGTGCGCATTCGATCCGTGAAATTCAACGTGCTGATGAACATGATCGTCACCACGTCGTCAGTGATCTTCCCGCTCATCACCGTGCCATACGTGTCGCGCGTGCTTTCCACCGGTGGCACCGGGCATGTGGCGTTCGCTCAATCCGTGGCCTCATACTTTTCGCTGGTGGCCCTCCTGGGCGTTACCTACTACGGAGTGCGCGTCTGCGCTCGCGTACGCGACGACCGCGCGGAACTATCGCGTACGGTGCTGGAATTGCTGGTTATTCTGGCATGCTCCACCACCATGGTGTTCGCGGTCTACCTGGCGTGCCTGTTCACCGTACCGAAAATGAACGCGCAATTCGGGCTGTTCGCGCTTTTCGGCCTGGCCATCTGGCTTTCCTCGTTCGGTGTGGAATGGTTCTATCAGGCGTTGGAACAATACGAATACATCACCGTGCGTAGCGTATGTTTCAAACTGCTGGCATTGGTGCTCATGTTCGCTTTTGTACGGCAGCGCGGCGACTACGCGATATACGGCCTGATCGTGGTGGTGGCCGGGTACGGATCCAACGTGCTCAATCTCCTGCGGCTACGCAGTTCGTGGACTTCCGCAATTGTGGACATCTCAATATTTCCCGCCATTTCAAACCGATGCTATGGTTCACCATCGCATCCATTTCATCCGGCATGTATATTCAAGTAGACATTGTGATGCTCGGCTTCCTTGGCACCACCGATATGGTCGGCCTGTACCAGCTGGTATCCAAAATCAAATCCGTGCTCGTCACCGCCGTCAATTCCGCCGGCAACGTGATGCTGCCACGCCTTTCGTATTATCAGGCGCGGCGCAAAGAGCGGCAGGCAGGCGAACTGATCGCGAAAACATGAATTTCGTTATGGTATTCGGCTCCGCGATCATTGCTCTGCTGATATTGCTTGCCGACCCGATCGTGGCATTGCTCGGTGGCGCTGACTTCGCGGAATCCGCGGTTCCGCTACGATTCGTCGGTATTGCGGTGATGTGTTCGGCCATGAATATCGTGCTTGCGAATGTCATGATTTCCAAAGGAATGGAACGTACATGGGCCATGGTGAACGCGATCGGACTTGCCTTGGCCGTACTCGCAAACGTGCTGCTGATTCCACAGCTCGGCGTGGTCGGTTCCGCCATCAGCATTTCATTGTGCGAAGCGTTGATGCTGGCGATGCGCTCATATGTGTGCCGCGGGTTTTGGTTGGCATTCGCACGTCGATCGATCCGATACGTATTCTGCTCAGTGCGATTGCGGCAGGCTGCCTTACGCGGGGCGCGATCGCGATATGCGGTGCCGAGACATGGAACGCCTTCCTGTGGCTGATGTTCGGCGGATTCCTGTTCGCGCTGATATATGGCATCGCGTTGCTGCTGTGCCGCGAACGATTCGTTATGGCCATGCTTCAGCCGGTATTCAACCGACTGCATGTACGGAAAACGAATGATGAGAATAACGCGCATGGCGCAAGCAATGCGAGTGACGGACGATATGCAAACAATGGAGGTTGGCAATGACGAACTACGTGATCTGCGAACGTTCGCTGCATCATGCGCACGCTGGATCCAAAGCGCGCGATGACATTCGGCAGGTGCTCGAAAGCCAATCCTGGCAGCCGTTCGAAGTGCGTCCCGGCGAGAACAAAGGGTATTTCGACAAGCTGGTGTGCGTTGGGCGTACGCTTGCCGATTGGCATCGGCTGGAACGAACCGTTCGCTGCGGGGACGTGGTGTTGGTGCAATTTCCGCTCATCATGTACAATAAGGTGTCGCTGTACGCCTTGCCTTCCGTGCGTAGGATGAAAGCGCGCGGAGCGTTGTTTGTTTTCCTGATTCATGATTTGGAAACGCTACGCGGCTACTCCTACACCGATTTCGACAAACAATGGGTGACCGAAGCGGATCTGCTCATCAGCCACAATCCGCGCATGAGCGAAGTGTTGCGCAAGTACGGCGCGACCGTGCCGATCGTGGAGATCGGCATTTTTGATTACCTGCTGCCGCAAGCGAATCCTGTGCCCGTGGAACAGCGTCACGGCATCGATATCGCGGGAAATCTCAGCCATGCAAAGCCGAATACGTGTATCGGCTGGCCGAGCGATTCCCCAAAGCCGACATCAATCTGTACGGGCCGAAATATGACCGGCGGAACGGCAAAACGGCGTGGTACCGCGGAATCGTCGCACCCGATGAACTGCCAGACAAACTGGAAGGACGATTTGGTCTGATCTGGGACGGCGACAGTCTCGACACCTGCGGCGGCTATTACGGCAAATATCTGACCGTCAACAATCCGCATAGCTGTCGCTGTATCTTGCAGCCGACAAGCCGGTGATCATATGGAACAAGGCGGCGCTCGCACCATTCGTAGTCGAACAGGGAGTGGGCGTTGCCGTCGAATCGTTGCAAGAGGCCATGGCCGTGGAATACGGCATGACGCAAAGCGAGTATGCGCGAATGGTACGACGGGCTTCGCAATTGGGGCAGAAGCTGCGTGAAGGCTGGTTTACAAGGGAAGTCATGGCCAAGGTGCAGGCGGTATTGCCGTCGTTGCGTCGAGAAAACAAGGAAAGGTGAAATCATGGGCGTGAAGCAGCGAATCAAAACCATCGTTCCGCATCGCGTCTGGCGCGTATTGCAAGGATGCAAAGCGAACATGACATTGGCTTCGTACTATGCGGGGCAGCGCAAACGGTTCCTGAGATTCTGCGCGGGGCAATGGAATGTGGGGCAATCCGAGCAATTGCGCGGCACTATGGTGTATTACATTCATCGTATTGAAAAAGGATTGTCGCATAGACGGTTCCGTGCGGGATTCGGCAGATCCGCGTTCGGGGAGTTGCGTTCCGTGATGGATGAATGGCGGGAACGCGACTATCCGGTTGACGATGTGACGTATATCGCGGCACGGCAGGTGGTTCGTGCATACGTGCGCAAGCATCGGGCGTTGGAGAAGCCGATTCCTGAGTTTGTGGGCGTATGGTTTGCCGACGAAGTGGCCTCGGTGGATATCGAAAGCGTCGAACAAGCCGAAAAGCCGACGTTGCGGGCAATGCGGGCGTGAAAACCGTGCGTGCCGCAGACAAACGCGACAACGCATCGCTCGACTATGCAGCATTGTTCGCAGGGCGTTCCAGCGTACGCGAGTATGCCGAAACCCCTGTTGATATGGGAACGGTGCGTAAGGCCGTAAGCATGTCGATGAAAACGCCATCGGTATGCAATAGGCAGGCATATCGCGTGCTGCTGATCAGCAATCCGAAATTCATCGAACAGGCATTGGCGTTGCAGGGCGGGTGGCGTGGGTACGATGCGCCTCCGGTGCTGGCGTTGATCAGCGTGGACGTGCGCAGTTTCGTAAGCGTTGAGGAACGCAACGAGCCGTATATCGACGGAGGCCTGTTCGCCATGGCGTTCCTGACCGCATTGGAATGCGAGTCGCTGGCCGCCTGCCCTCTCAACACCATGATGCGTGAGAAGCAGGAGCATGAGATCCGCAAGCTGTTGGGCGTGCCCGACTACGAAACGCTGATTGCGTTCGTGGCGATCGGCAACTTCCCGGAAAGCATCGAATCGCCGGTATCGTTCCGGTATGATGCTTCGGCGATCACACGGGAGCTGAACTGACGATGAGCATACCATCAGTGTGATCATTCCCGTCTACCGTGCCACGTTGCAAACGTTGCATGATTGCGTGAACAGTCTGCAACGGCAGCAGGGCAGTGGCTTCCGTATCGAAGCGGTGATTGTATTCGATGGTGAGCCGGCATTCGAAACGGCACCGATCTCGAATTGGAATTCGCCATTGGTCAGCATTCGTACGGAACGATCGCCCATGCCGGAGTCTCCGCGGCTCGCAACGCGGGATTGCGCGCGGCCACGGGGCAGTGGGCGATGTTCCTCGATGCGGATGATGCGCTCGCCAAGCATGCCGTCGACGGCATGCTTGCGTTTGCGGTGCGATACCGCTGCGATGTGGTGATGGGGGCGTACCGCAACGTGCTTGCAGGTGCCGATGCCGATGCGAACGGTGTTCCCGACGCCGCTGGTGCCGTCATTATGGGCGGCAAAGGCGAGGGGTCTCCAAATGTGGAAGAACACCATTATGCTGAAACTGACATGGTGTTCGAGGGACGCAGGCGTCTTGACCTATGCGAGGATATGCTCCGACCGCAGCGAGGTATCGCGCTTGTTTGGGGCAAGCTGTACAGCATGCCGCTGATCAAAGGGATCGACGGATTCAACGAAACCTTGAGTTTGGGAGAGGACGCCGAATATGCGTTCCGTGCGGTCGCGGCGGCGAATCGAATCGGCTATGTGGATGAAATGGTGTACGAATACCGCCGCAATGCGGATTCGGCGGTGCGGTCGTTCTCCAACGATTATGTGCGGCGAACAATATCTGCGATCGAAACAATGCGCGATACCATTCGTCAATTTCGGGAAATATCTGATGGAACGCTCGATGATTACACATTATTTCATCTGACGATCATTATGATCAATGATCTGTTCAATCCCGAAGCGCCATGGAACCGTCATGAACGAAAGAATCACTATGGAAAAGTAGTGAACATGCCGGTTTTTCGGCAGCCGCTTGATCGATATCGGGGAGGTCGTTTTCCTGTGACCCGACAAATCGCGTTGCTTTCGATGAAATATCGATGGTATTACGTGAGCGCTGCGATCGCATGGGTGCGTCATAAGCAATTCAGTGGAAAACAATGAGAAAGCGGAGTGCTTCTGCAATAGCGAGAAAACAAAGAAATAACTACTTGAACGACGAGGAAATATGGACGAGAAGCATAATATTATCGGTCTAATCACGTATCATGCTGCCTATAATTATGGTTCGGTATTGCAGGCGTATGCCACGCAATCAACCATCACGGACATGGGGCATGACGTTACCGTCATCGACTACCGGCCGCTTGAGGGCGAACGCTACTATGAACGCTTATATTGGCGTGGGCTGGGCCTCAAATCGTCCCTCGCGGATTTAACCATGCTGCCGGTTGCGGGACTGCGCAAGAAGCGCATGCGCAATTTCGAGCGGTTCATCAGCACGAACATACATGTGGGCCAACGACGCTATCAGGAGCCGGAAGAGCTGAATTCGCTGGCTGACGCATTCGACGTGGCCGTGAGCGGCAGCGACCAGATCATCAACAAGCATTCCAACGAGCTGGAACGCGTCGACTGGAAGTACATGGACCCGTACCTGCTGAAATGGGCGAACTGCAGGAAAATCTCGTATGCTTCGTCGCCGGCCACCATGACCGACGATGAGCTGCGGCGCATCGGACCGGCGTTGGCGGAATTCAGCGCGCTTTCGGCGAGGGAACGTTCCGCATGCGGCAAACTGCGCAGGTAAGCGGCAAATATGTGGAACACGTATGCGATCCGACGCTGTTGCTCAACGCGGGCGAATGGGAGGAACGCATACCGTTGCGTAAGTCGCAACACGTGCCCGAACAGTATCTGCTGTTTTATTCGCTGCTGCGTCCCAAGCGTGCTGTCGGCGTATTCAGGCAACTGCGTGAACTGTCTCGTCGAGTCGGCCTGCCTGTCGCAGTGCTGACGCCGCAGGCGGGCAATGTGCCGAAATGCGATGAGCTTGTCAATGTGCTCGAGGCAGGGCCGGAAGAATTCCTCTCGCTGGTGAAATATGCGGAGGGTGTAGTTACGGACTCCTATCATGGCACGCTGTTCTCCATCAACTTCCATAAACCGTTCTGGGTGTATACGGAAGGTACCAAAGAGCATGAACTCGGCACCAGACGCGGTCAAATCCTGCAGGAAGTGCAATTCGCCGACAGAATCATCACTGATTTTTCCGAAGTTGATTGTACTGATACCTCACAAACCATCGATTTCTGCAATGCCGATATTGCACTGGATATCATGCGCAGCCGCTCAAAGCGATATCTGCACGACGCTTTGAGCTGATTATGCTAAATCCGCTGATTTTGATGTGTGTATTTTCATGCGTATAGAAGCGTTTGAATATGATTTGAGCTTGGAGTGATATTGAATTCCAAGGCTCAAATGTTTTATGGATATCGCGATTGCCGTTTACTTGACGGTGATGGTGATGGTGGCGGTTTGGTTGCCGACCTTCACGCTCACCTTGGCGGTGCCGGTCTGGACGCCGTAGACGGTGCCGGTGCCGGAGACCGCCACGGCGGCCCCGTCACTCCACCAGACAGCGTCGGACGGGGTGGCGTCCTGGGTGCCGATCACGTAGAGCTCGGCGAGGTTGCCTTTCTGGATGGACAGTTTGCCGTCCGCGACGCCCTTGCCGGAGATGCTGATGGCGGAGTCGTCCGGGATCGTGCCGTCCTCGTTCACCTTGCCGGAGGTCCAGGAGACGCCGAGCGCCTTGGTCTTGTCGGCCTTGGACTTGCGGTCCTTGGCCGAGTCCCATGTGGTCTTGCCGTTGGCGTCGACCTTGATCAGACGGAATGTGATGGCGTTGCCCTTGCCGACCTTCGTGGTGCCGGTGTACGCGTTGCCGTACCTGGCGAGCTTGACGCCGCCGGCGCGGTTCCAGGTCTTGCCCTTGCCCTGGCCCCAGTCGCCGACCGCGTACAGGGTCTCGCCGGTCTTGAGGTCGGCCGTGGCGCTGAAGGTGATGTCCGCGGTCTTGATGTCCGGAGGCGTTGCCGTGCAGGTGATGGCTGTCAGCGAGGCGGACGAACATCCCAGCTCACCTTGCCCGAGAATTCAAGACCAGGCTGGCTGGCCCCCGGCATCTGCGAGCCGCTGCCGTTGGAGAAGATCACGCGATAGGTGCCCTCGCCCAAATCCGGAACCTCATACTTGTATGTGCCGGCTTGGCGCACGAATCGGCGGCCGCCATCGCGGTCATCTCCACGCCCGGCCAGGCCGCGTTGTTCTTCGCGGTCGCTCCGTCGCCCGTGTACACGTACGCGTACATCTTGCTCCAGCCGGAAGGCTTCGTCGCATAAATCGTGTTCGCCTGAACCTCAACCTTGGTGTAGGTTGCGGTGACTCGAGCGCTTCGCCGCTTTCGGCGCCGGTGCCCTTGACGGTCAGGGTGACGGAATCGCCGATCTCCATATCGCCGCCGATGGTGAGCGAGTCGCCGTCAACGAAGGAGCCGTTCTTGCCATTGCTCAGTGAGTAAGTGAGATTGGTGGCATTGCTGGCGTTCAGCGTCACCTTGATGGTGTTGGAGGAGAACTTCTTGCTGACGGTCGCGGAAACGGATTCCTTCACGCTCGTGTTGAAGTACACGCTCACCGCATCGCCCTTGCGGTGCCGGAAGTGATCTTGCCGTTGGAAACGGTGATGGTGCCGCCGTTCACCTGATCGGTGTACGTGCCGTCGTCAAGCTTGGTCGGAGTGCCGGCCAGATTCTGGTCGCCGCCCATGTTGGCGATGCTCACGCCGTCATTGCCGGCATTGTTGTCGGTCTTGTAACGTTCCACCATGAGGCAGGAGTTGTTGTTCTGTTCGGAACCGCAGTTGCGCAGGTATTCGGCCTCGCCGTCCATGGCATTGCGGAAATGGTTGACGGCCGCAACAGCCGTGTCTTTCCACATGTCATCGCCGGCGTCGCCCAGCTGAGAGGCTTCTGCGAACTGGGCTGATTGCCGCCGGAGGCTTCGGACGGTTGAAGAACAGTGGCGCTCCGCCTGCGCGTGCGCCGACCACGGCCCAGCCGAAGCGTATCTGATCGTTGGTCAGATACGTGGATTCCTTGTCGCCATTGGCGTAGTTGTCATGCGACTCCACCCAAGTGACCAGCTGATCGTCGTTGACGCCCCCGTTGCGCAAGCTCATAAGATTGCCCGCATTGAGATTCTTGCTCCACAGTGCAGAACGGATGGTCTTGCCATAGTCGGAGGCCGTGGCTCCGCCGCCGCCTTCGCCATACTTGGCATACAGGTTGGCGTACGCCTTGTAATCCAGTCCGGAATCGCCCTGCAGCACTTCGCCGTACTGGTATTGCGAGCCGTTCTGCAGAATGGTGGTCCAATACTGCGAACCGTCGAATTCGTTCGGCAGTTCGACGTGCTTGCCGGCGTCGAAACGGAAGCCGTCAACACCGTCGTTCACCGCGGTTTTCAGGAAGTCGTGCATACGATTGGCGACTTCCGGATTGGCGGTGTTCAGATCCCATAGGCCCAGCAGGTGGCAGTGCGTCACCTGCCAACGGTTGGAATAATCGATGTTGTCGCCGCCGGAGCCGCTGCAGGAGTTGCGCGCATGGAAATATTCGCTCTTCTGCCAGTCGGAGTCGATGGCGTTCCAGTCGGCGGTGAAGTGGTTGGCCACAACGTCGACGATGATGCGGATGCCATGCGCGTGGGCTGCCACGGTCATGGCTTTCAGGTCGTCTTCGCTGCCGACCACGAAGTTGCCGATGGAGGTGTTCGTCGGCTGATACACGTAATACCAATTTTCGGTGAATTTCTTGCCGTTGGCGTCGTTCACCTTGATTTTGCTCATCGGCTCGGTCTGAATGGAGGTGTAACCGGCTTCGGCGATCTCATCCATATGTTCGGTGATGGTGTTGAACGACCACATCCACGCGTGCAGAATGGCGCCGTTCTTCATCTCCTTGGTCAGACCGTACTGTTCGCGTGCTGCTTCGAAGTCGGGTTGCCTACGGTGTCCGCATAACTGTTACGGTCGGTGCTCGCCTGTGCGGAGACGCTGGCGACTGCCAGTCCGCCGAAAACTGTGGCAAGGGCTGTGGCGCCCACCGCCAGCTTCTTGCTGACGCGCAGACCCAGCTTCTGCCAGGCGGGAGTTGGTTTCCGATGTTTCATTGACCTTCCTGATCCTTCTTTTTCTTGTGTTTGGGCCGGTATCGGGGCTTGTGGCTCCGTTATCGTGGCCGCTGCTTTGCGACGGGGGTCCCATCTTCTTTGATAGCGTTTGCAATACTGCAACCGTGTAGTGTATATTCTATCCCGGTTGGAGTGTAAAAGATGCTGAAAAATGGCGGATTTTCAATGAAAATCGTTACTGAGAAAATCATTGTAAAAATGAAAATGATTGCAAAAGATAGTTGCGCAAGATAGCCCCTATATGAACCGTTTTGCAAATGATATGCATGCATAAAGCACGATATTTCAGCGCTTCCTATATGAAATTGGAAAACTGTGCTGCAAAGTATTTGCAATTGCGCAACCCGTAGTGCGGGGGTGAGGTAGGGGTTGCCACATCTGTTTTTAGCGGAAAACCGTCGGGGTGACAAGGGGTGGTGTGCCCATCGAGTTGGCTTAGGAAGCGCGCTGGCTGAACCGTATCGAATTTCTCATTGAGACAAGCATGGTCTGCGGTATGTTTTTTCGTATTACGTTGTGTTCTTGAAAATATGAATATATTCCCCGAAATTCGATTCGTTTTATTCTTAACAATGAGGTACAGTATTTCACGTAGTTATTTACAATAAAGGAAGGATTTACATGTCCGTTCTTGATGGTTTCAAAGAAGTTGGCGAAAGAACTGGTGGCAAGTTGACCATGACGGTCATGCTTGAATCCGTTCGTTTTTCCAAGGGTGTTTCCGAAGTTCTCGGACGTCCTGAATACGTCAAGCTGCTGGTGAATTACGAGCGCGGCAAGTTCGCAATCCAGGTATGCGATGAGAATGACGATTTCGCTCTTCAGTTCAATGCTCCGAACGCCGATACGCCGTCTTCCGTCACCACCCGCAACCTTGACCTGCTCGTTGCGACGCAGAAGTTCTTCACCTTCCCGGAAGTGCCTGCAGACAAGATCGCCTTCTTCGCTCTGGACGGCGAATATCACAGCGATGAGCGCGTGATCATCTTCGATGCCAAGAACGGGGTCCGCAGCGGCACCGTCGGCAAGCGTGGTCCGAAGGCCGGTCACGGCGCCGCAGGCGCAGGAAGATCGATGACGTCAAGGAAGCCACGGTGATCGGTTCCAACAATGCCCTGTGAAATCGGCGATATCCCAGTGATATTTAAGATCGTAATATAGTTTGAGCTCCGTAATATCTTCGAATATTACGGAGCTCAAACTATATCATCATCGAATCAATCAATGATGATCAATCGCGATTTAATAGCAGTGATTGGCCAGCCAGTACGTGTAGGCTCCCTGAATGGAACCATAACGCTGCGCGCAATAACCCCAGAACCACTTGAGCTGAGTCTGATAATTGGTGGCCCAATCGGCGCCCGCGCTCACCATCTTGCTGCCAGGCAACGCCTGGGGCAGACCATAGGCGCCCGAACTCGGATTCGTTGCGGTGACGCTCCAGCCGGACTCGTGGGTGATGATGTATACGGTGGCGGTGAAATCGGCTTCGGTGTAGCCGTTCGACAGCAGATAATCGTGAGCCCACTGCTGCATTTCGCCCGCCGCACAGTGGTGCCGATCGACGCGGAAGCGCTGGAGGACGACGACGAAGTGGAGCCGGTGCCGACGAGAATGACCTTGTCGACCGGAGCCTTCTTCACATACGAGCTGATCATATTGGAGGAGACCACGGTGTCGCCGGACTTGGTTACGAGGTTCGTGGTTTCCATCACGCCCTCTTCTCCTTCCGTCTCAACCTTCTCCTGGCCTTCCGGCAGGCTTGAGGTTTCCTTCTTGACGACATTGAAACCGATGGCGGTGTCGGAAACCTCAACGCTTGCGCCGGCACGCTGAATGGTGATTACGGTCTTCTCATCCACCTTGGTGGTGAGCGAAGGGGAGACCGTGTCTTCCGGTTCGAGCGTGATGTCTCCCGCGTCGAGCACGGACTTTACGTCGGTGAAATTGGTACCGGGCACCACGCGCGACTTGCCGTTGATCTTCACGGTGACGTACGAGGTGTCTCCATTGAGCAGCTCACGGGCGTTGCCACGGGATGCTTCGGCGGAATCGGTGACGGAGAAGGCCGTGACCTGATTGGCCGTGTTCTGCTCCGCGGAGGTGTAAAGATTGCGCGACACAATGCCGCCGGTAGCCAACAGGCCCACCGCCGCGACCGTTGCGGCGATCTTCACCAGCGAGGACTTGCTCGGCATGGCGAAGGTAGACGATCGGGCGTGCTTGCTGTGGTTAGCCATTCTGCTCCTAACGCGCGTTCAGATCCTCGACGAATTCACACATGCACGGCATGCGGTGCGCCGCCACTTCAGCTTCGCCGGAAAGCGCATATCCAACGTGACATTCTACTCCATGCCATGGAATCCGGGCGAGCGCATATGTAACAGGCGGGCAAAGCGGGCATGCAAAGCAAGCGTGCAAAGCAAAAGGTGCCGTTGATGTTTCGCCATCGAACGGCACCTTTGCAATCCTTTGATATTCGCCTTATTGCGCCTGTTCCGTAGCCTCTTCGGCAGCGGCCGCATTGACGTCCAGCTCCTTGGCCTGGGCGATCAGATCGTCCAGATCCGACGCGCGCAACGCGCCAGCCTGCTGGAATACGATCTGCTGGTTCTTGATCACCATCAAGGTCGGCACGGCCTGCACTTTGGCGGCGGAGGCGAGATCCGGATTCTGGTCGATATCGACCTTCGCGAAATAAATGTCAGGATTCGCTTCGCTTGCCTTTTCGAACGTCGGGCCGAACGCACGGCACGGACCGCACCAGGTTGCCCAGAAATCCACGAATACCAGATCGTTGGATTCGACGACCTGATTGAAATCCTGCGAAGTGACCGCATGCGTTGCCATGATTGCTCCTTGCTGTTCGTTCCATCGACGCGCGTGACGGGCTACGCCCCTCGTATGCGATTGCTTTGGAGTATATAACCGCGCCCCAACCCGCCGCATTCCCGGCATATGCAATATCCGCTGTCAGAAGAATCGTCTTTCGGCGCATTCTTTTCCAGCCAATTCACACAAGATGCGTGATAATGGGACTATGCCAGTGATGAATGATGAAGTGCCCGACGAGGGCGATTTCGATGCAGGCCGTCGTCGCGGAGAATTCGACGACATTACGCCGGAGGATTTCATTCGCGGAATAGGTAATCCTCCAGGATGGCTTGCTTCCGGCGAAATCAACCGTATGCGCGGCGAAATGCCGATTCCATACGTGCTTGTGGTGCCGGTGCGCACCGATGATCTGGGGCGTGTTTCACAGGTCGGATCGTGCTTCGCGTGTCTGACGACGGCAGTATCGAGCGAACGCTGATTGCCGGGCGCGTGCTCTATCACGAATCGTTGCGTGAGGCCGTGGCGCGTAATATCGCCAAGGATTTGGGCGATATCGCGTTGCCGCAGCTGCCGGTGAGTCTGCAGCCGTTCACCGTGGCCGAGTTTTTCCCGACGCCGGGACTATCCGATTATTTCGATTCCCGCCAGCATGCGATCGCATTGTGCTACGTGGTGCCGATCGCGGGCGACTGCAAGCCGCAGGATGAGACGCTTGACGTGGAATGGGTCAACACGAACAGCGAGATCCTCGACACTTTCATAAACCAGATGAGCAACGGATATGGCACGATTGTGCGTCAGGCGATCGCTTGGGCCGGCAGGTAGCCGACAGGCTTATGGTTGACGTCGAAACCGGTCGGCCGTGGGCGCCAGGAAAGCGCGTGGCAGCTTGCGAATGCAGGCAGCGTAAGCGATAGATACATAGGCAATATAGGGGAGAGGAACGGAGTGAGACGATGACGATCGAATTACATAATAACGTGTATTGCGAGGGCGAGGGGCTTCCCGTGGTGCTGGTGCACGGGTTCCCCGTGGACCACCGCATGTGGGACGAATGTGCGGAGGCGTTGGAGGCGGCCGCTGTGGAACATGGTGTGAAACGGTTCCCGATCTGGGGTCCCGACATGCCCGGTGCGGGAGAAGGCCGATTCCTTCCGATGAGACCAGTGGCGGCAAAGACGCGGACGGCGCTTTCCCGAACGGTTTGGACCATATGGCCGACGCCTATGTCGCGATGTTGCATGCGGCCGGTTACGACAAGGCGATTTGGGCGGGCCTTTCGATGGGCGGCTATCTGGTTCTCGACATTCAGCGTCTGCACCCCGAAGCTGTTGCCGCGTTGGCATTGTGCGACACGAAGGCCGCGGCGGATTCCGCGCAGATGCGCGCGAAGCGCATCGCGATCGCCGAAGCATGCGAATCGACGGGCACGCATGAGCCGGTGATGGGATTTGCGGCATCCACACCTGAGGATTCCACCATCAAACAGTCGGCCGCCTACCGTGAACAGTTCACGACGTGGATCAACGAACAGCCTGCCGAAGGCATCGCATGGCGTGAGCGCATGGCGCTGGGCGCCCGGATCTGAACGATGTGTTGCCTGCGATTACGGCACCGGTTGCGGTGATCTGCGGCGACAAGGATCCGTCGAGCCCGCCGAGCGTGATGACGCCGATCGCCGATGCGATGACAGGCACGAGCGCGGATATGACGGTGGTATTCGATTGCGGGCATTTCAGCGCATACGAGCATCCGCAGGCGGTTGCCGACGCGCTGCTCGCGCTGGTGCGCAGGTGCAGTAGCCGGTATTTTCCGCCGCTGCCGTCAATATCGTAATCAGAAATACAAAAAAGATATAAAAAAATAGAAAAGAAAATACGGAATAGAGAAAAAATATCCGCTCTATCAATCGTATTCAAGGAAAGAAGCAAGCGATGAGCGTGTTCTCACCATTGGCGCTGACTCAGGCACTGCCGTTCCTGCCACTTGCGCAAGGCGACATCGACTATGAGGTTTCGAGACGCGACGAACCCGACCTGTTCGACACGGCGCTGCTGGAGCCGGACACGAAGGTCATTCTCGTCAAAGACGGCATGGTGGCGGTGCCGCGCGGACAGGGAGCCATCGCGGACTACGCCAACGTGCATATGCGTCTCGCGCAATTGCCCGGCGCCTACGTGGCGGCGGAACTGCACACGCATCCGACGGCGCTCGCCATATTCCTTGGATCGTATGGCGGCAAACGCGACGAACACGTGGTCGCCGTTGACGTGTCTCGCATGAAAGCCGCGGAGACGGTGGTCGCAAGCAGCGAGCATATGGGCGCGGACGATGCGTTCGGCGAACAGCACGAACCGGAAGCGAAAACGTCGAAATCGTTGCTGGAAAGCGCTGCGGAACGATTCGACTGGGTCGATCTGCGCGGATTCGCACCGCATGCCAGCGCGCGCGAAGCAGGCCAGGCCACGACGGCGATCTCGCTGGGCGTATGGCATGCGCGCCAACGTCATTGCCCCACATGCGGCGCTCCGACCGAACCGGCGTTGGAGGATGGGCGCAACGCTGCACCAGCGAAGCGGACGGCAAGCGACTGCTGTTCCCCAGAGTGGAACCGGCCGTCATCACGGCGATCGTGGACCATGAGGACCGTCTGCTGCTGCAACACAACAGCGCATGGCGCAACACCGGACTGTACTCCGTATCGGCCGGCTTCGTGGAAGCCGGAGAAAACCTGGAGCATGCCTGCCGGCGCGAAGCCAAAGAGGAAGTCGGCATAGACATCGGCGAACTCAAATACTTGGGATCGCAGCCATGGCCGTTCCCCGCATCGCTCATGATGGCGTTCAAAGGCGTGGCCAACACCACCGACGTGCGCGTGGACGGCGACGAGACCCTGCAGGCGCGTTGGGTGACCCGCGACGAATACATGAACGAGTTGGTGGCAGGGCGTATGGAAGCTCCCGGAAAGGCCACCATCGCCCGCTACATGATCGAAGAATGGCTCGGCCACGACCTCCCGTAACAAGTTTCGGCACTGCTCTAGGGAAATACATACGATTGACGTAGAATGAGCTTTCATGAGCGAAGAAAACGATAACAAGCCGAATCTGGATGTGCCCGAGCATCTTGAATATTCCGACGAGCATGTGTGGTGGATGCTTCCACCGAGCCGGCCATGGTGGGTATCACCGAATATGCGGCCGACCAGCTTGGCGAACTCGTGTACATCGATCTGCCGGAAGTCGGCACCGAAGTGCAGGCGGGCGACGAGGTGGCGGAACTGGAATCCTCCAAGGCGGTCACGCCGCTGGTCGCTCCGGTGGCCGGCGTGATTCGCTATGTGAACAACGAGGCCGCCGACGATCCAAGCATCGTAACGGGTGACCCGTATGGCGAAGGCTGGATTTTCAAAATCGAACTTGAGGATGACGAGCCGGGACTGCTTTCCTCCGAGGAATACGCCAACATCGTGGCTCAGTGAACGGCACGATTCGGGAAATTGGATGGGAAATCATCGGTATTCCCTGAAAAATCCCTGATTTTCACGCTGGGGTACCAGGTAATTCAATAATCGCCTTTATAGTGGGGTTATGACCGAACCGCAGCCGTTGCCCCAGCGTGAACCGGATTCCATATCCGAAGATGACATGCCGACCGTGCCCATTCCCGCACGCAAGGTGGTCACCACCTTCGACGCGGCTTCGAAACACGAACGCATCGAAGTCAAGCCTCCGCTGACACGACTGTTCCGCCGCACCATTACCAGAGCGTTCAACAAGTGGGTGACGTTCTCAACAAGCATGGTGCTCAATCTCAACTGGTATCCGCGCGTGGAACCATATGTCGGCTACGGCACCGAACATTACTCTCGACTGATCTGCCGAACCGTGTACGGGCCCTTCAAACGTCAGGCGGGTCGTCTGACCCGTGGCATCCGTGCCATGCTCACCATCCCCTCGCCGCATACGAAGGTGCGCATCGCCATCGACGGCGTGCCCCTCGAAACCGTGCAGGTGGGCGCGTCCGAAGTGCACGACGAAGTGGACGCGCAGCGCAATGTCTCCAGTGAATTCGCAGCCTCCGATTCCGCAGGATATCTCGATCTCGTGGCCGAACATTCGCTCGAACCGGGCGTGCACGACGTGTCATACAAGGTACGCAGCCGCAAACCAGTCACAGCCAACCTGTTCACCATTCCCAGCGGTACGAAAGTCGGCGTGATCTCCGACGTGGACGACACCATTATGGTCACGCAGGCGCCAAGCCTGATGAAAGCCGCCTACAATCTGCTGCTGCTCGATCCAAAGAAGAAAATGCCGGTTGCGGGCATGAACCTGCTGTTCAACCGCATTGCGGACATGTTCCCGGACGCGCCGTTCTTCTACCTGTCGACATCGCCATGGAATGTGGAAAGCTCGATCCGGCATTTCATCGCCAACCATGGTTTTCCGGAAGGTCCGCTGCTATTGCGCGACCTCGATCCTCGCCCGAAAACGTTCATTCCTTCCGGAGTGCAGCACAAACTCGAGTATGCCGAACAATTGATGGCTGATTTTCCTGATATGAAGTTCATTCTGGATCGGCGATGACGGCAGAGGGATCCGACCACGTACGCCACGATCGCACGCCGATACCCAGGGCGTGTGCTGGCGATCGGCATCCGGCAGTTGTCTCCACGCGAAGTCGCCGGCAATCTCGGCACCGTTGCGGGGCGTGCGGTCACGCAGCCGATCCCGGTCACCGATGCTCCGGTATTCACGGGAACGACCGGCTCGAATCTGATGAAAACCATGCTGCCGTTCCTGAAACAACAGATGGGCGTCTGACTTTTTCGTACGCCCAGAGCAGGGGGTGCGTGCCGCGTGGGATTGGGAATGCAATGCCGGTATAATCGCGTGCATGACTGATTTTCGGGGTGAACAGGGCGCAACGGGCGCGCGAGAAAGCGACGAAAGCGTGCAAGACAAATGCGGGATGCCGATCGCGAAGCGTGTGCCGAAGGAGCGCGTATTCCACGGCGACACCTTCATCGACGAGTACGAATGGCTGCGCGACAAGGAATCGCATGACGTGCAGGATTACGTCGCCGCGCAGAACCGGTATTGCGAGCAGCGCATGGAACCGTTGAAAACCCTACGCTCCACACTGTTCGACGAGCTCAAGTCGCACGTTCAGGAAAACGACATGTCCGTGCCGACACGCATGGATGGCTACTGGTATTTCGTACGCACCCAGGAGGGCCAGCAGTATGCGGCGCAATGCCGTGTGCCGATTCGAAGCGCAGACGATTGGGATCCGCCGACCATTGAAATCGGCGTGCCCATCGACGGCGAACAAGTGGTGTTCGACGCCAATGCCGAAGCGCAAGGCTACGATTTCTTCCGCATTGGTGGCATGGATATTTCCAAAGACGGACGTTGGATGCTGTACGGCACCGACACCAGCGGCGACGAACGTTACGATTTCCGTATTCGCAGCTTGGAAACCGGCAAGGAACTGCCGGAAGTGTTCAAGGGCATCGGTGGCGCCTGCTTCACACCGGATGCGCAATGGGTGTTCTATGTGAAGCTCGACGACGCGTGGCGTCCATACGCGGTGATGAGGCACCGCGTCGGCACCCCCGTCGCCGACGATGTGGAAGTGTATCGCGAACAGGACGAACGATTCTGGGTGGGCATCGGCCTGTCGTTCGACGAACGCAATCTGGTGATCGGCACCGGATCGAAAACCACTACCGAAGTGCTGCTGCTTTCCACCGACGATCCGGAAGGTGAATTCCGTGCGTTCATTCCGCGTGAGCAGGACGTGGAATACGACGTGAGTTTCAGCCGTTTCGAAGGTGCCGGCGAACGCGGTGAGGACATTCCGCTCGCCGTGGTCTATCACAATGCGTTGAACCCGAATTTCGAAATCGATGTGATCGACATGCGCTCCCATGAGCCCGTACCGTTTGGGTGAGGGCGTGCGTGTGGCCGTCGTTCGCCGTACGGATGCGAGCATGGCGACGAGGTCGAACCGGGCGCTTCTGAGATGCCGATCGGCACACCGTATTTCAATCCCTGCAATCCAGCCATTTTGCAGGGTGCGCATGGTCTTGGCATTGAGGGGATCTCGATTCACCGGCATTATGTGGCGCTGCAGTACCGGGCGGAAAGCCTGACGCATATTGCGGTGATGACGAAGGATGCCGCTGCGGAGGATTTTCTTGCGGGGCGTCCATGGAAGTTCACTGAGCTGGTTCCCCACGCGTTGGAAGACGATTGGGATGTCGACGAGTCGGTGGACGAGATCAACGAGGAACGTGCCGAAGTGTGGGGCGCGCTCGACCAATTGGCCGCCGCGCAAGGCGAGGGGTCGGCCGTGCATGGGGTTTCCCGCAAGGCGATGACCTCATCGGATGGTGCGACCGCCGATGCGATGCCGGGGGAGACCCGGCGCTTGTATTCGATTGGTGTGGGGGGTAATCCTTCGTATGATGCGCCCCGCATGCGCTACTCGTTCTCCAGTTACACGCGTCCCGGCGAACTGCATGATATCGATCCGGCGACCGGCGAGGATCGCCTGTTGAAGCGTGCTACGGTGCTTGGTGGATTTGAACCGCGCGAATACATGGAGCGCAGGGTGTGGGTTACCGCCCGCGATGGCGAGCGCATTCCTGTTTCCTTGGTGTGGCGCAGGGATGTGCCCGCGTGTGATTCGGCGATGTTCGTTACCGGGTATGGCGCGTATGAGATCAGTTCGGATCCGGGATTCTCGGTGTCTCGCATCAGCATGCTTGATCGTGGTGTGCTTTATGCGGTGCCGCACATTCGCGGCGGCGGTGAGATGGGTCGTGCCTGGTATGAGCAGGGGCATTTGCTCAATAAGAAGCATTCGTTTGAGGATTTCGTTGATGCCGTGCGTGCGTTGCAGCGTGCCGGTTTGGCGTCGCCTGCTCGCACGGTGGCCGATGGCGGTTCCGCCGGTGGCCTGTTGATGGGTGCCGTGGCGAATATGGCTCCCGAATGTTTCGCGGGCGTTGAGGCGGATGTGCCTTTTGTGGATGCGTTGACGTCGATTCTTGATCCGTCGTTGCCGTTGACGGTTACGGAGTGGGATGAGTGGGGCGATCCGCTGCATAATGCGGACGTGTACAGGTATATGAAGGAATATACGCCGTATGAGAATGCGCCGTCTGATGCAAATGATGCGCGGGTTGCGGTTTTTCCCAAGATTTTCATTACCACGTCGATGAATGACACTCGTGTGCTGTATGTGGAGCCGATGAAATGGTTGGCCCGACTGCAGCGTGCGGGCGTGGATGCCGTGGCGAAGATTGAGGTTGAGGCTGGTCATGGGGGGACGTCTGGAAGGTACAAGCAGTGGGAGGAGATCTCCTATGAGAATGCTTGGTGTCTTGGCGTGATGGGTATTACCAGCTGATTAGGCTGTGCGATTTGTGAGATTCGTATGATTCATGCTTTTCGTGTGTTTCGTACAGGAACGCGGCATGGAGTGTCCATTAGTTGAGCGTTTTAAGTCCACGTGCTGATTCGTTGACTAGAGTCGCGTGCTATGAGTGATTCTGCAAAGAAGTACACCATCGCCGTCATTCCGGGCGATGGCATTGGCAAGGAAGTGACTCCGTGGGCTCAGAAGGCTCTGGAGAAGCGGCCGAGGCGTTGCCGAATTCGATTACGAGAATTTCGATCTTGGCGCCGAACGTTACCTGCGTGACGGTGCGATTCTTCCGGAAGAGGAAGAGGAACGCATCAAGAAGACCGACGCGATCCTGTTGGGCGCAGTCGGCGATCCGCGTATCAAGCCGGCATTCTCGAACGTGCCTGCTGCTCAAGCTCCGTTTCGATCTCGACCAGTACGTCAACCTGCGTCCGTCCAAGCTGTACAAGGGCGTGACCTCCCCGCTCGCCAACCCGGGTGATATCGACTTCGTCGTGGTGCGTGAAGGCACCGAAGGCCTGTACTGCGGTGCCGGCGGAGCGGTTCGCCGCGGCACCCCGAACGAGGTGCCACCGAGTCCATCAACACCGCCTACGGCGTGGAACGTGTGGTGCGTTACGCCTTCCAGCTGGCCATGAAGCGCAGGAAGCATGTGACCCTCGTGCACAAGAAGAACGTGCTCGTCAACGCCGGCGACATGTGGCAGCGCATCGTCGATAAGGTCGCCGAGGGATATCCGGAAGTTTCCCACGACTATCTGCATATCGACGCGACCACCATTTTCATGGTGTCGAATCCGTCCCGCTTCGACGTGATCCTCACTGACAACCTGTTCGGCGACATCATCACCGACGAGGCAGGTGCGTGGTCGGCGGTGTCGGATACTCCGCTTCCGGATGCATCAACGCTTCCAACGAATACCCGTCCATGTTCGAGCCGATCCACGGTTCCGCACCGGATATCGCAGGCCAGAACAAGGCCAATCCGACCGCCGCGATCCTTTCTGCGGCCATGCTGCTGCGCCACCTCGGTTTCGACGACGCCGCGGCCAAGATCGATGCGGCCGTCGAAGCGGACATCGAAGAGCTGGGATCCGCTACCCGCTCCACCGACGAGGTCGGACGCGACATTCTGGCACGCATGTGACATATGATCCGGAACGCATGATTGCGCCGGATATGCTCGCCTGTTGAGACGCCTGTCGAAATCGAGTTCATGCTTGAATTCGACAGGCGTTTCGCATATTCAGGGGGATTTCAGGGATTGCTTTCAGGGTGGATGAAAGCAACAAGGCAAATTATGGGATATTGTTGAAACCATGAGTGACAACAATGCCGATTACAACGGTTCCGGCCAAGACGAGTATTTCGCGACGAACGATTCAACTCAAGCCGATTACAGGCAGTCGCAGGATGGCTACAATCAGCCTGCATCACAGCCGCACAATCCCAACCCGTACGCATCGCAGCAGCCCGTGCAGGATATGCCCCGGTACGCAGGGCAACAACATCCCCGGCGGTACGTATGGCAATGGTCAGCCATATGGTCAGTCGGCTGCCTACGGTTCGTCCGTCCCCGCATATGGCTCGGCCGCTCCCGCTTACGGGTGGCCGACTCAGCCTGCGCAACCTGCACAGCCCATCTACGGCCAGCCGACGTACGGACCTACGGATTACGCACAATCGGCGCAGACCCCCTATTATCAGGAGCCGACTCAGCCCCAATACACGCAGTCCGCATACAATCAGCCACCAACCTACGCGCAGCAGACCTACTATCAGGCGACCCAACAGCAGCCCGGCTATGGCTACGCGCAGAAGTCGAAGATCGTCGCCGGCCTGCTCGGCCTGTTCCTCGGCACCCTCGGCGTGCACAACTTCTATCTGGGATATACCGGCAAGGCCGTGGCTCAGCTGTTGCTGACCCTGATCGGATGGATCATCCTCATCGGACCGATCATTCCGGAATCTGGCTCTGATCGAAGCCGTCCTCATCCTGTGCTCCAGCTACGGGTCCAACTGGCACCGCGATGGGCACGGCCAAGAACTCCAAGATTGATGGGCAGAGGGCTGTATAAGCAGCCGGGCGGCAAACTCGTAGGGGTTTCCGTCCGGCTTTCTGATGACATTCCAGCATATTTCCGCGAATGTGCAAGTTCCATCCAATCCGTGGAACAATGTCGGATCGACGGCGATTTTTTTCTTGACGGCGATGACAAGGATTCCCGCCGACTATTGCAGGATTGGGAAAACTTGCTGCAAAGCCAGCGAGGCGCGCCCACACGCGACATTACGCGACGATTGCAAGCGATTACCGCGAACTATCCGAACGTGCGATTGGTGGGTATGACGGCAGAAGGCATTGCCATCGCTTTTCTCCGCGCAATCACAGGCAGTGAATCGCGCAATGCGGAAGATGCAACGGGCAACGGAAATATCGCGCGGTCCACGAAACAATATTCCGGGGAACAACCGGGAATGCATAATGCGCTGACACAAGAGGAATATCTGGAACGCTGGCGGGCCCTGAAACCGACCGTCATCCACGACAAGCCGCGCGACCCGAACGAACAAATGGAAACCGACATCGCATGGGCGCGCGAAGTGGCGGCAGGCAAACGCGAACCCACGCTGCGTATCTGGGAATGGGCCGCTCCGGCCGTGGTCATCGGCAAATTCCAGTCGCTCGAAGACGAAGTCAATACGGCGGTCGCGCAGAAGGAAGGATTCACCGTGGTCCGACGTTGCACCGGCGGCGGGGCGATGTTCATCGAACCGGGCAATACCATCACTTACTCGTTGTACGCGCCGTTCGATTTCACCCAAGGCATAAGCATCGAGGAATCATACCGGCTCTGCGATTTCTGGCTGGTGCGCGCGCTTAAGGAACTCGGGCTCGACGTACGATTCGCCGGTCTCAACGACATCGCCACGCAATACGGCAAACTCGGCGGAGCCGCGCAACGCCGCTTCACGCCAGCGGGGGAAGGGCCTGGCGCCATACTGCACCACGTGACCCTCGCCTACGATATCGACGCGGAAAAAATGGGGCGGGTATTGAACACCTCACGTGAGAAAATGTCGGACAAAGCGGTGAAATCAGCGGTAAAACGAGTCGATCCAATGCGCTCGCAGACGGGCATGAGTCGTGAAGACGTGGTTGAACGGCTGCTCGACGCCGCCAGGCGAGTTACAATGTAGCCCGATGGTCGAAGGCCGCCCTGATATCAAGGGCAATGAGAACGTTACGAAAGCTTGTGTTCCGTGAGGCATGTGGAATCGTGCCAAGCTTTCGAAGCCGCGGCAGCGCGCCCGGCAACACGCCTGGCGGCGTGCCCAGAGGATGTGCCTATGAACGGAGGTGTGACAAATGGCTACGCCAAACGAGACCAATAGCGGACCCAGTGGCGAAAGCGCGACGTTGCTGCACACCGCGTTGTTCAAGCAGGTTTCTTCCGAAGAGGCGGAGGAACTGCTGCCGCATCTGCAGCATGCCGAATACAGCAAGGGCGACTATATTTTCCGCGAAGGCGACACCGATCACCGCATGTATCTGCTGGAACGCGGGCGCGTCAAACTGATCCGGCAATCGTCCGACAGACGTGTGCAGTTGTTGAGCATTCATGCGTACGGCGAAGTGCTGGGTGAGATTCCGGTGTTCGATCCGCACGGTGGACCGCGCACCGCGTCCGCCGTGGCCATGACCAGTGGCACGAAGTCGTATGGCTTGAGCATGACGCCCTGTTCGCATGGCTTGACGAGCATCCGCGCGTGGCCGTCGACATGCTTCAGGTGCTCGCGCATCGCATGCGTGACAACAACGAGCGCATTTCGGAGCTTGTGTTCATGGACGTGCCGGGACGTTTGGCGAAAACGCTGCTGAATCTGGCGTCACGCTTCGGCGAGCCGGTCGAGGCGGGGTTGAAGGTGCCGCACGATCTGACGCAGGAGGAAATGGCGCAGCTGGTCGGTTCGTCGCGCGAGACGGTGAACAAGGCGCTGATGGATTTCGCCAACCGTGGATGGATCGCGCGTGAGGGCCGTTCCATCATCATCTACCAGCCCGGCATGCTTATTCGACGATCGAGACGATAATTTTCGACTGTTTTCCAGTGTTTTTCAAGTTTTACGGTTGTTTGTGAGAAACCCGTGACGCCTGCGATCGGCCGGTTGATTAGTAGACCCACCACTTTAGAATGGGCACCATGCCCGAAAAGAAGACTTTGACCGTTCAACGTGTGCTCGCACTCGTGATTGCCTACATCACGCTGAGTGTGGGTGGCGGCGTGGCCGCCAGTTTGTTCCTCCTACCGGCGGTTTTCGGCGCGAACAGCGTCGCCAAGGCGGTTATTCCGTCGCTGTCGGTCGAAGGTATTGATTTTGATGTGACCAGCCTGCCGCAGAAGTCGACCATGTACGCTTCCGATGGCACCACGAAAATCACCGAATTCTGGGATCAGAATCGTGAAGTCGTGCCGTTGAAGAAGATTTCCAAATACATGCAGCAGGCCGTGGTAGCGCGTGAAGACAGACGATTCTTCACTCACGGCGGCGTTGATGTGCAGGGTGTGTTCCGCGCGTTCGTCCAAACATATATGAAGGGCGACCATCAGGGCGGTTCCTCCCTTACCCAGCAGTATGTCAAAAACGTGCTGATCCTGCAGGCGCAGCAGGATGACGATCCGATCGCACAATACCATGCGTCGGAAGATACCATCGCACGAAAAATGAGGGAAATGCTGATTTCCGTGCAAATGGAAAAGCAGTATTCCAAGCCTGAAATTTTGCAGGGATATCTCAATATCGCACAGTTTGGCGGCAATAGCTCTATGGCGTGCAGGCGGCTGCGAAGCGGTATTTCAACACCACCGCAGATCAGCTGAACATCGTGCAGTCCGCCACCATCGCGGCAATCACCAAGAATCCGAACGCTTACGATCCTTCCGTCGAATCGAACCAGCCGGAATCCGAGAAGCAACGCAATATCGTGCTGCAGCTGATGAACGAGCAGGGCTATATTTCGGATGCGGAATATCAAGAGGCGGTCAATACTCCGCTCGCAGATACGCTTGATGTCCAGCCTATTTCCACCGGTTGCATGGCCGCGGACTATGATGCGGGCTATTTCTGCGATTACGTGGTGCATAAGATTTTGAATTCCAAGGAATTCGGCAAGACCAGCGAGGACAGGGAAAGACTGCTGAAAGAGGGCGGTCTGAAGATCGTCACCACGTTGGATATCGATGCCAACACCTTGTTGAACGAAACCGCGCGCAACACCATCCCACCGGAAGATTCCTCCGGCATGGAAATCGTGATGGCGTCCGTCAAACCGGGTACCGGAGAAGTGTTGGGCTTCGGTCTGAATCGAACGTATGATGCCACCGAAGCGGCGCAGAACGACCAGACCAGGGATTCCATGAACTATGCCGTGGATCGAGAAGACGGCGGCGGCATGGGCTTCTCCATCGGCTCGTCGTGGAAGCCTGTCAATCTGGTGGCATGGATGGAAGCGGGACATTCCGTCAACGAGAACCTGCAGACGTCCACGAGGTATTCGACCTCGTTGTTCGCATGCGATCGTTATACCGGCGGCACTGATACGTGGAACGTCACCAACGCAATAACCAATGGAACGGTGAACCCGGAAACGCCGGCATTGGCTTTGGCAAGGTCTCATAACACCACGCAGGCTTCCATGGGATCCATCATCGGCTTGTGCAAGATTGCCGATACCGCAACTGAACTTGGCTATCATGATGCGAATACCGGTGAGACGCTCGACAAGACCTCATCATTCGTGCCTGCCATGATGGTCGGCAACGTCAACGTGTCCCCGCTGACGATGGCAAGCATCTTCGCTGTATATGCGTCCAATGGCGTGCAGTGCGATCCGATCGCGCTGAAGCAGGTGACTGATGTGGACGGCAATGATATTAAGGTGCCTTCCGCGAACTGCCATCAGGCGGTCGATCCGGAAATCATCCAAACGCTTGCTTGGGCCATGAATCAAGCGTTGTCCGTCCTGACGGCGCAGGCGGTGTGGCACAGCTGGCCAATGGACGTAAGACCTTCGCCAAGACCGGTACCCACGAGGATCAGCTAGTTACGACGGGTGGTTTCATTCCGAACCAGATCGCCACATTCGTGCTTGTCGGTGACGTGCAGAACCCGGTTGGACACCCGATTGCGAATATCGCTATCAACGGCCAGTACCACAGCTACTGGGATGGTTCCACCATCGCGGCCCCGGCATGGCGTGACTTTATGAATGCTTATGCGGAACGCAAACAGCTGCCGATTGACAACGATTATGGGCAGCCTGCGGCCAAGTATTCCGCAACATCCAGCACGGTCACCAAGATCGGCGGTGGAAAGCAGAATGCCACCCAGCAGCAAAGCACAATCATTCAGCAGCAGAACCAGTCGCTTCAGCAGCAAAGCCAGCAGAACGACCAGCAGGATGATCAGGATCAGCAGCAGACCGAAGATGAGTGACGCTTCCGCAATCCAGCGAATGGAAGTGAACAATCAATGACGCCCGCCACGCTCGGCGCGTTCTGCGTAGAATGCAGATAGTGCCGGTTTTATGGCACGAAATCTCCAGAGAAGCTCAAGGGGAATACAAGAAGAAGGTTCAGCCGATCGGCATGGAGCCAGTAGGTGCGACCGGAGGGGAGCTACTACGATGAGCGAAGACGAAAAGAAGGCGAAGCGGTCGAAGAAGGCTACAACCAATGGCACGGTTGGCCTGTTCGATCCTATGACTTTGCGTGGCATGACCGTGCGCAACCGCATCTGGCTGCCGCCAATGGATACGTATTCCGCGTTGGCCCAGGATGGCCTGCCCACGCCATTCCACTACCAGCATTATGTGTCACGTGCCATGGGCGGTTTCGGCATGGTTATCGTGGAAGCCACCGCAGTGACGCCGGAGGGTCGTATTTCGCCGTGCGACTTGGGATTGTGGGCCGACGAGCAGATGGACGCATGGCGTTGGATCGTTGCCGATGCGAAGGCCGCCGGCGCGACGATGGCGGTGCAGCTCAACCATGCCGGACGCAAGGCTTCCACCGGCTGCTTCTCCATCGGATACGAGCATGAGAGCGTGCCGGAAGAGCAGGGCGGATGGCAGACCGTGGGGCCAAGCGCCAACGCGTTCGGGCCGTTGGACAAGCCTCGCGAACTCACCGTTGACGAAATCCATGCCATCGTCGACCAGTTCCGCGACGCCGCTTGGCGTGCTTATGATATCGGCTTCGACGCGGTGGAAATTCATGCGGCCCACGGCTATCTGCTGTCGCAATTCCTCGATCCGCTGATCAACGAGCGCGAGGATGAATACGGCGGATCGTTCGACAACCGTATCCGCATACTGGTCGAAGTCGTGGACGCCGTGCGTTCCGTCATCCCCGACACCATGCCGGTGCTGGTGCGCGTTTCCGCGACCGATTGGGCCGCCGGAGGCTGGGATCTCGATCAGACCGTCGACCTTGCCAAAGTCCTGAAGAAGCACGGTGTCGATCTGATGGACGTCTCCACCGGAGGCATGATTCCGGGCGTGACCATTCCCGTCAAACCCGATTATCAGGTTCCATTCGCCGAACAGGTGCGCTCGCGTGCCGAAATTCCAACCACGGCCGTCGGATTGATCACCAACCGAAGCAGGCCAAGAAGATTTTGAAATCCGGTGCCGCCGACGCATCGAAATCGGACGTGCGGCGCTTCGTGATCCGAATTGGCCTCTTCGCGCCGCCCACAAGCTCGGTATTCCGACCGAAGATGCGCCCTACCAGCCGCAGTATGTGCGTGGCGCATACTAAACGCAACCAATAACCAAGGTAATATCGAACAACAATCGAACAACAATAATGCGCTGCACCGCGTTGGCGGTCGCAGGGCGCATTATTATTTGGTGCTCGCTGCCGATTGAAATAATCGGTATCAGGCGTCGATGCCGACAGCCTGGCTCACATGGTCGAATCCGTCGCGCTTGAGCAGTTCGGCGAGACCGCGCTTCAACACGGTGATCTGCTGCGGGCCGCGGTACATCAGCGAGCTGATGAACATCACCAACGACGAGCCGGAACGGATCTTCTCATAGGCCTGCTGCGGAGTGAACACGCCGCCGATGCCTGCGATCGTGAAACGGTCGCCGTACTCGCGGTACACCTGCTTGATGCGTTCGTTGCTGGCCGCATAGCAAGGCGAGCCTGACAATCCGCCTTCCCAATCACGCGGGATGCTCATGCCGGTACGATCCTTCTGCAGGTTCGCGATCGACAGGCCCTGCACGTTGTGCCCGGCAAGCACGTCAAGCAGTTCCTTGAACTCTTCCCAGCTCTTGTTCAACGGCAGTTTCACCAGTGTGGGCTGTGGGCGTTCGATCTTGTCGAGTTCGGTGAATAGTTTGTCGAGCGCCTCCGGGCTTTCGTTGAACGGTTCGCCGGCCATGGTGTTCGGGCAGGAGATGTTCACTTCGACCATGGCGGTGCGGCCGGCGGCGCGGCGCATCGAAATGCAGTAATCTTCGATGCCTTCTTCCAAATCGCCGGTTTTGTTGTCGTTCGTGCGTGCGATGGACACGGAAATCTGCATGTCGCGAGCTTTTGTCCAAGCCTGCTCCGCACGAGGAACCACGATTTCCGATCCCTCATTGGCAAGACCGACGTGCACCATCATCGAATCATATTCAGGCAGGCGATGGAACCATGGCCTCGGATTGCCGGGGCAGGGGCGAGACGTGGTGGAGCCGACTGTTTCGAAGCCGAAACCGGCATTGTCGAGCAAGACCGGCATCTCGCAGTTCTTGTCAAGACCGGCGGAAAGACCGAACGGATTGACGAAGTCGATGCCCATCACATTGGTTTCCAGCACCGGGTCGGAATAGTTGAGCATTTCACGGCACGCCCACATCAGCGGAGGAATGTTCTTGGTGATCTTGCAGAACTGGATCATCTGGTCATGCGCCACATCGGGCGTTTGATTGAAGATAAAATACGGCTTGATGATGTGTTTGTAGCCGAAGGTGAAGAGATCGGTGGTGGCTTTGTTCACCGCATCGTGCCAAAAATTCTCAGAAACGTACGTCATGGTTCACCATTCTCGCACCGTTTGCCGCAAGAAGGCAACATGGTGATTGGTTGCGTTGATGGAACGTTGACGTTCGTTTTTGTGCGATTCGGAAGATTATGGGATATTCAAGTACATTTTTTGCCAGTAAAACACGCGAAACGCTCATCTCAGTTTTTATTTTGAGTGAACATGTGCGATAATGTTCGAATGATATCGTCACAACGTCAACATTTGATTTTGAGCAGGTTGCGTACCCGCGGTGCGGTGCGTATCACCGCATTGTCCAAGGAATTGGGTGTTTCCGCCATGACTATCCGTCGCGATATCGCCGATCTGGCGACAAGGGTCTGCTGAAACGAGTGCACGGCGGTGCCGTCACCACCAGCACACTGCTAAGCGAGCCGCTGTTCTCTGTAAGTCGCAGATGGACATCGGTCTCAAAGACGCTATTGCGCAGGAAGCCATCAAATATGTGGCGCCCGGCGACGTGATCGCCGTCGGCGGCGGCACCACGGCATACGTATTCGCGCAACATTTGCTTGAATCGCAGCAGTCATCGGGCATCACCATTCTCACCAACTCCATTCCGGTGGCGGAACTGGTGCAGGCGCTGGAATCGAAAGACGTGGAAGTCATCGTGACCGGCGGCGTGACCACCCGATCCAACTCGCTCGTAGGGCCGATCGCTGACAAGGTGGTGGCTTCCCTGCGCGTCAACACGGTCTTCCTGGGCACGCATTCTGTGTCCATTCCGCGCGGCTTCCTCATGCCGAACTCGCTTGAGGCCGCGACCGATATGGCAATGATGGACATTGCCGATCGAACTATAATTTTGACCGATCACACCAAGTGGAGCTGCACATCATTGTCGCTTTTCGCACGCTTCGACCAAGTGGACACGGTCATTACCGATGATGGACTAGACCCCGATTCGGTTGGGAAAACAAGGGATTTGGTTAAAGAGCTCGTGCTGGCGCACCAGAACGAGCCTATTCAGGAAGGTGAATAACCATAATGAGTGAATTCGCAAACTACACTCCGGGAGAGTACGCGAAGGAACACATTCGCATCACGCCGACCACGCTCGCCGATGGCCGTGCGTTCTTCTACCTCACGATGATCCGGAATACGTTTCCGGCGCGAAGACGCGCGAACTGAACGATCCTCGTCAGCTGGCATACCGCTTCTCCAACCAGCTCAACGCAGCCGGTGAGGAGGTGCCGTACGCCGCTCCGGAAATGCGCCGCGATCCACTGACCGGCGACTGGATTCCGATGGCGACCGCACGCATGAACCGCCCGATCACCGCAGGACCGGGTGCCACCGCCAAAGGCAACCCGCTGGCCGCGCGCAAGCCGGGCGACCCGTACCAGGACGGCGAAGTGCCAGACACTGACTACAACGTGGTCGTGTTCGAAAACCGCTTCCCGTCGATGGTTCGCGTGCCGGGCCGTTCCGAAGCCGTGGAATACGTCAACGGCAACCCGCTGTGGGAGAAGAAGCTCGCCGCAGGCCGCTGCGAAGTGATCTGCTTCGACCCGGACGAAAACGGCCTGCCGGCAGACTTGCCGGTCTCCCGCCTGCGTACCGTTGTGGAAGCATGGGCGTTCCGTACCGCCGAAATCTCCAAGATGGAAGGCATCGAACAGATCTTCCCGTTCGAAAACCACGGACAGGAAATCGGCGTCTCCCTGGCACACCCTCACGGACAGGTCTACTGCTATCCGTTCATCGCGCCGAAGATGGAAGCCGAACTCAAGCAGACCGAAGCCTACCATGAGAAGACCGGCGGCAACCTGCTCAAGGATCTCATGAACTCCGAAATCGAAGCCGGGGAGCGCATCGTCATGCGCAACCACAGCTGGGTGGCCTACGTGCCAGCCGCAGCCCGCTGGCCCCTCGAGGTGCATGTGGCTCCGGTGCGCGACGTGCTCACCCTCGACGAGCTCAACGATCAGGAACGCTGGGATCTGGCCGTCATGTACTCCACCCTGCTCAAGCGTGGCAACGCGTTCTTCGACAAGGGCGACGGCAAGGGCATGGACCTGCCGTACATCGCAGCATGGCACCAGGCTCCGATCCACGACGCACGCCGTGAAAACTACCGCCTGAACCTGCAGTTCTTCTCGTTCCGCCGCGCAGCCAACAAGATCAAGTATCTGGCCGGATCCGAATCCGGCATGGCCGCATGGGTTTCCGACACCACACCGGAACTCATCGCCAAGCGCTTCCACGAGCTCGGACCAATTGATATCGAAGCTGAAAGCCAATAAAACCCAAAGGACAAAACACCAATGACTGCTGTTGAATTCATTGAGCCGCTCTCGCACGATGAGGGTGTGAAGAACGCGATCGACCTGTTCCGAGCCACCTACGGTGAGGAACCGGCTGGCGTATGGGCCGCACCGGGCCGTGTGAACCTGATCGGCGAACATACCGACTACAACGCGGGCCTGTGCCTGCCGATCGCACTGCCGCACCGCACGTCATCGCGCTCAAGCCGCGTGAAGACACCAAGGTGCGCGTGTTTCCGACGTGATTCCGAAAACGTACTGAAGCCGACCTCGACGGTCTGCAGGCCGGTGGCGTGGAAGGCTGGGCCGCTACCCGGTAGGCGT
>ENA-OQAS01000045-OQAS01000045.1-human-gut-metagenome-genome-assembly--contig:-NODE-45-length-60409-cov-3.532149_pt1 | contig 60409 bp, 90 predicted proteins | sample MGYA00242733_ERZ504523 | MGnify/ENA primary metagenome ERZ504523 (study PRJEB26092, sample SAMD00036239) | human gut metagenome | host: Homo sapiens | study: EMG produced TPA metagenomics assembly of...
GCAGGGAATGTGTGTATTTTCTACAGGAGAAAGAGCTGGGTATCCTATGTTTTACAGAAAGCAGAGAAAAAACTTGCAAGGGAACAGAGAAAGCTCTCCCACTGTGAAAAGGAAGCCGGAACTATCAGAAACAGAAGAAACGGGTAGCTTTATGTCATGAAAAGATAAAGAACCAGAGAAAGATTTCCAGCATAAGCTCAGCAGGGAGCTTGCTGAAAGATATGATGCAGTATGCGTGGAAGATCTGAACCTGAAGGGAATGTCCGGAGGCCTGCATCTTGGGAAAGGCGTGCAGGATAACGGGTACGGGCAGTTTCTGTCCATGCTTGGATACAAGCTGGAAGAGCGCGGAAAACATCTTATAAAAGTAGACCGTTATTTTGCATCCAGCAAGATCTGCAGTGTATGCGGACATAAGAAAAGGAACTAGCATTGTCGGATAGAATGTATGTCTGTGAATGTGGAAACAGGATGGACCGGGATGTGAATGCAGCAGTCAACATCCGGGAAGAAGGAAAAAGGATCTATAAAGAATGTGCCTGACGGCACAAGAAAAAATCCGTAACCGGATAAACATAAAAAACAAAACCGCGGGACACGCGGGGATAGCCTGTTTTAGCTTTGCCCTAAAGGGCAATTGAGCAGGAAGCCCCCACTTCAAAATCGTAAGATTTAAGTGGTGGGAGCATGTCACCTCCTTTCTTTTTGGCACAAAAAGTGCGCACCCTGTCATATAAGCTGGACTTACGCTGACACGCTACACACTTTTTCATGACGATATTCATTTTTGTAAAATGAAAACGAGTAGCCGGTAAACTGGATTTACGCTTACTTGCCACTCGTTCCCTGTAATTATATTGCCTCTTTTTCAAAAAGTCAAACAAAATTTTATTCCATGCATCTGCCCTGTAAACCCTAGTTACTGTTCACTCCGTTCTCAGCAACACGCTTCGCGATGCACAGATTTATGCTCCACTGTTTCCGTCAGCCCTTCCGACTTCATAAAGAAGAGTTCGTTTCCTACTCAGGTTTCTCGATTCTGAGCATGCGATATCCAATTCCTATGTGCGTCTGGATATATTGTACACCGTTTTTTCAGGCTCCAGTTTTTTCCGCAGTGTTGCCATAAAAACCCTGAGAGAAGCAACATCGTTTTCCGAGCAGCGTCCCCAGATCTGCTGAGTAATATATGTATGTGTCAATACTTTTCCAACATTACGGGATAAAAGGCAGAGCAACTTATACTCAATGGGCGTCAGATGCAGTTCTCTGTCCTTCAGGAATGTGCAGCCAGCCGTGTAATCTATCTTTAATCCACCATTTTCAAAAACAGATGTTTCCGGCTGTTTTCCTGACTGCGTTATGGCAAGCCGTCTTTGGCTGACACGGATACGCGCAAGTAATTCTTCTACTGAAAATGGTTTTGTGATATAATCATCTGCACCCGCATCCAGTGCCTCTATTTTGTCCATATCTTCACTTCTGCACTGATCACGATGATAGGCATATTCGACCAGGTACGGATTTTCTTTATTACCTCTACTCCTTCCATATCAGGAAGGCCCAGATCCAGAAGAACGATATCCGGATTGTGTGATGAAGCCTCCAAAATGGCTGAAGCTCCATTTTCTGCAGCCAGATATTTATAGTCATGTGTTTTTAATGTGGTAACGATCAGGTTCCGTATGGGTCTGTCATCCTCAACCACCAGAATTAATGTCTTATTCATTTAATGTCACCTCGCTTAATGGTAAAGTAAAAGTAAAATTACATCCATGCGGAGCATGATCTGAAAGAACCAGTGTTCCATCGTGAGCTTCTATGATAGAGCGGCAAAGTGCCAGGCCAAGCCCCAGACTCCGTTGGCTGTCTGCAACGGTTGTTTTCCCTGTATAAAACATCTCAAAAATATGTGGCTTCATTTCATCCGGGATCCCGGGGCCGTTATCTTCCACGCTTACCTGTGCTTTCCCGGCTTTTTTGAACCCCCGAATGCTGATGACAGAGCCTGACGGCGTATATTTTATCGCATTATCGATCAAATTTACCAGAACCTGTATAATAAGATGCACGTCCATACGTGTAAGAACAAGTTCTTCACAGTCCGCCACGATCTTATACGCATCATGCTTCCGGCCGATATGTCGGAGTGACTCTGCTATTACCTCATCCAAAAGCTGATCCGTAAATTTAAACTTCAATCTTCCATCATTGAGCCTGGTAATGGAAAGCAGATTTTCCACAACTCCGATCAGCCACTCTGAATCCTCATGAATGTCCGTGTAGATCTGATACCTTGTAGCTTCATCCAGACGGTCACTGTTACTGAGAAGCATATCTGCATTTCCGGAAATAGAACAAAGCGGAGTACGCAGGTCATGGGAGATCGCCCGAAGAAGATCGCCACGCAGCTGCTCATTTTTTGCTAAAACCGCATTTTTTTCTTTTTCTATGGCATTTTGTACATTCTCCATTGCAAGTGCACATTCATTTATTACAGACAGCAGGATGCTGTATTCATAAGAGTCCAGTGTTTCTTTCTGCAGAGGGATCCCGATTACGCCATAAACATTATTCCCGCTTCGAATTGCCAGATATAAGCATTTTGCCTGTGAGAAATACTGTGTGGATGCGCCGGCACGCTGTCTGTTTTCATAAGTCCATCTGGCCGCCTGTTGTTCTTCCTGTGTCAGAAAATCCTCTGTGCTCTCTTTTTCCCCGGAAAAAAGCTTTCCTTCTGATAAAGTTCCATTTTCCACAACATATGCCGTGATGCTGCGGTTTAACAGGCGTATCAGCTGTGTACAGGTAACTCCGAGGATTTCTGTCTCACTTTTTGCCTTTTGCAGCAGACGATCCGTATCAAACAGAACCTGTGTGCGAAAGGCAATCTGTGAAGACAGCTTTGCATGCATTTTCAGCTTTGCCGCAAGGGTTCCTGTAAGTACAGACGAAATAAGCATTATGAAAAATGTCACCGGATATCCCACCGCGTATGTCTCAAAAGACATCCTTGGCTCCATCAGGAAAAAGCAAAATAAGAATACACTTAAAAAGGAGCCGGCTACACTGCAAAGATAACCATCTGTCACGATCGAAGTGATCAATACGCCCAAAATGTATATCGTTACAATATTTGTATCTGTAAGATCCAGTTTCTGAAACAGCAGGCCGATCAAAGTGCATACTGCAAATATAAAAACCGTCAGCAAGTAATCTTTTGCAGACGGTTTTTCCACATACCATGCAAATGGCCGTTTCGGATAGGTTCTGTTTTTTACTGTATCCTCCATTTTCAAGCTCATTCTGTCATTCTCCTTCTACTGCTGTTTTCTGGAATTATATCACGCAGCTGTTCTGTGGTCAAAATTTTTTCTTCATGGCAATGAGCTATATGCGGAAGCACTTCTGAAGAGCTCTGTATTCTCCTAATACCAGTAATTTATCATTTTCTGCAAAATATGTTTCCGGTGAAATTGCAATACTGAATTCCTCTTCATTTTTTACTGCCAGAATATTAATATTGTAGCGTTTTCTGATGTCAAGTCCACCCACTGTTTTTCCAACCCATTCTTCCGGCACTTCCACTTCAAAAATTGCATGGGAAGCATCCACCTCCATATAATCCAGTATATGATCATCTGTATAACGGAAGGAGGCCCATTTTGCCACCTGCTTTTCCGGATAAACTACCTTATCGGCACCATTGCGTAAAAGAAATTTTTCCTGAACATCACGTTCAGCTCTGGATATCACCAATTTTGCACCCAGTTCTTTTAGAAGGGATGTTGTTTCAAGAGAATTTTGAAAGCTCTCTCCAATGGTCACAAAACAAATGTCATAGTTTCCAATTCCAAGGGACTGTAAAAATTCAGCATTGGTGCTGTCACCAATCTGAGCATTCGTCACAAATGACAGTACTTTGTCCACTCTTTCTTCCTTCCAGTCAACTGCCATAACTTCATGTCCCAGCTGATTGAGCTGCATGGCAATATGTCTTCCAAACCTTCCAAGTCCAATAAGCAATACATTTTTCATAATATTATTTTTCTCCTTCTTATCCAACTGTGATTTTTTCCAGAGGGAGCTTTGCATTTCCCTTATTTCTTCCGGAAAATACCGCATAGATCAGGGTCAGACCACCTACACGTCCCAGATACATCAGTATGATCAACACGACTTGTGAAAAAACATGAAGTTCCGGTGTGATTCCCAGCGTCAGCCCTACCGTACCAACAGCTGAAGCAGCTTCGTACAGACAATTTAAAAGCGGAAGGCCTTCGTACACACTGATCGCTATTCCGCCGCCAAAGAACAAGGCAAAATATAACATGGCTATTGTCGCTGCATTTTTTATCACATGATATTCAAGTCTTCGCCCAAAAGCTCCTGCATTTTCCTGACTTCGAAATGTCGCAATTGCATTTAAAATAAGTACTGAAAAAGTTGTTGTTTTCATTCCACCTGCTGTAGATCCCGGTGAACCACCAATTAGCATTAACAATATCATAACTGCTTTTGATGCCTCACTCATCTCTGAAATGTTTATAGTATTAAATCCGGCAGTTCTTGTCGTTACCGATTGAAACGTTGCTGCTAACAGGCGTTTTCCCATGGGTAATTTTGTCAGATCACAGATATAGAAAAAGACTGCCGGAAATAAGATCAAACATGCGGTAGTCATGAGAATGATCTTGCTTTGCATGCGGTAGCTTTAAAGTTCAGTTTATTTGTATAAATATCATCCCATGTGAGAAAACCGATTCCTCCTGTAATGATCAACAGCATAATTACCAGATTTATAAGTATATTTCCGGAATACCCGGTCAGCGATGGAAACATACTGGAATCTGTCCCCAGAATATCAAAGCCGGCATTACAAAAAGCAGAGATTGAATGAAAAACTGACATCCAGATTCCCTTTTTTCCATAATCTCCCATAAAAACCGGCAGCAGCAACACCGTCCCTGCAGCTTCGATCAAAAATGTTCCCCTCAAAATAAACCTTGTTAGTCTGACGATTCCTCCGACTTTTGGAGCTGAAATTGCATCCTGCATGGTGCTTCTTTGCATGAGGGATATTTTCTTTCCGGAAAGAAGGGAAACAGACGCAGCCACAGTCACTACTCCAAGCCCACCTGTTTGTATGAGTGCAAGAATGATCGTCTGGCCTGCCAGGGACCAGTAGCTTCCAGTGTCCTTTACCACAAGACCTGTAACACATACCGCCGAAGTGGCTGTAAAAAGTGCCTCATGAAATGGTGTGATCACTTTCTCCGCAGAAGAAAATGGAAGCATCAGCAGAACGGTTCCCAAAAGGATCACTCCTGCAAACCCCATGATAATCAGCTGAAAAGATGTCATATGTTTTTTCTTATATGATTTTTCCGGCATAAATGATCAGAACTCCTTATCAATACTTTTAACAGTGCTATCCTCGTAATGCATTTTATTATATATAACTACTTTCAAAGATAGTATAAAATTCTCTGCTTCCGTATTAAGATTTTATAAAGATATGATATTGAATTGAGAATTATTTTAACCGAATCAAGGAAATTACCTGCTTTGATGATCCTAAGCATTACCTTAATACTACAGTTTTTTAATTGTAAACACATTTTATATTTGTAGTTGACATTCGATATTTCTCTGTGATAAAGTGATACCCGTACAAAAAAACTCAAAAGGAAGGTATTGACATGAACACTGCATCATGCGAAAAAGAAGCTCCATCGCTTTCCAGAGATGAAGCCATTGCAATTTTAGATACTCCGGACGAAGAACTTGAGGCACTGATTGACCGTGCCAGCAGTTTACGTTACAAATATAAGGGAAACCGGGTAAGCATCCACATCCTTACCAATGCCCGCAGCGGTAACTGTTCCAGGATTGTGCCTACTGTGCCCAGTCATGTCGTTCCACTGCCGATATTGATAAATACAAATGGGTAGATGAAGACAAATTATATCAGGACAATGATTTCGTAAATGATTATCATTTATCCAGACATTGTATCGGACTGAGTGGTATGAAATTTACAGATAAAGAGATCGAGGAGCTGGCCCGCAGGATCCGCAAAATGAAAGAACACGGAACTCATCTCTGCTGCTCCATAGGCTTTCTCACAGAGCACCAGGCAAAAATGCTCAAAGAGGCTGGTCTTGACCGGATCAACCATAACCTGAACAGCAGCCGTTCCTTTTATCAGAATATCTGCAGTACACATACCTTTGACCAGCGTGTCCGGAATATCCATATGCTTCAGGGACTTGGTTTCGAGATCTGCAGCGGCGGTATCATTGGCATGGGTGAAAGCAAGGAAGACGTTGTTGACATGCTTCTGGAATTACGTGAGATCCAGCCGGAAGCACTGCCGATCAACTTTCTTCTTCCGATCAAGGGAACTCCTCTCGGAAATGCAGATATTTCCCAGCTGACAACAGAATACTGTATGAAGGTCCTCTGCCTGGCAAGACTTCTTGTGCCTAAAGCAGATATCCGATGTGCTGCCGGAAGAGAAGTTTATTTTAAAGGCGAAGAAAAAAAACTGCTCAGTGTTGTAGACTCTATTTTTGCTTCCGGTTATCTTACAGAAGATGGTCAGGGAATCGAAGACACTCTGAAAACCATTACGGATGCAGGATTCACCTATGAGATTGAATCTGCGTAAGCATCCTTATGGACATATGACCTATCATACACACTTACAGCATTTCATTACTTACCCTAACCAGTAAATATATTACCTTTTTCAAAGGAGGCTCTTTCAATATGAACCAGACAAATACTGTCTCTGCACCACGTACAAAAACCTACGAGATCACCATAACCGCTCTTATGGCAGCTGTCACCTGTATTCTTGCGCCGCTGTCCATTCCGATCGGTCCGGTTCCGATCTCATTTACCAATCTTGCCATCTATCTGTCCCTTTATCTTCTCGGATGGAAAAAAGGAACCATCAGCTATCTGATCTATCTTCTGCTTGGACTTGTAGGTCTTCCGGTATTTTCCGGATTTACCGGCGGCCCTGCAAAGCTGGCCGGTCCTACAGGCGGATACATCATCGGCTTTATCGTTATGGCTGTTATTGCCGGACTGGTAATTGACAACTGCCATAAGCCTCTGATCCAGCTCGTTGGTATGATTGCAGGAACAATTGTATGCTATCTTTTCGGAACTGTATGGTTCTGCATCGTTGCAGATTCCACTTTCAAAGCAGCTCTTGGAATCTGTGTAATTCCGTTTATCCCGGCAGATCTCATAAAAATGATCATCGCCATGATCATCGGACCAATGATAAAGAAACGAATCCGATAAGCTGAAGCTCTGAAACTCGATAAAGAGGCAGCAGGAAATGTTGGAAATTTCCTGCTGCCTCTTTATCGAGTTTCATTTTCTTATCTGAGTTTTTCTTCAGTTCCTGGATCAGTTCAAAATAATCTCTGTGCTTCATCTCCGGGAAAGCCTTAATGATTCTTCCCTGGCCGAATACCGTATGGTTTGTGATAGAGCTTGACAGCTCATCAAACTGTGCCTGAAGCTCCGCTTTCTTCATCCGAAGCATTTCGGCAGATTTTTCTCTCTGAGCCACAGTCGCATCTCTGAGCTCTGCCTTAGCAAGAGCAACCTGAACCTTTCCCTCTCCACCTTCTGTGCTGTATCAATGGTAGTTGTTGCCAGAGTATCACTGAGCTTATCACTCACGATCCGCAGATCCGCACGTACCTTATCCAGTCGGGTAAGCTTCTTATTCAGTCCGCGGATCACCGCCACTGTTACAATAAGATCTGCCAGATACACCGCATACAGAATTGTCATAACAACCCATTCCAGTGTGGAAGGTGTATGAGAAGCCTGACGCTCCACATATTTCTGAAAAACCTTTACAACCATCACAATGGCAAGTCCCCATATCAGGGAAAACTCAAGACAGATATAGCCGTGAAAATTCAGCGGCTTATTTGAATAATCCCACCATCTTGCATGGAAGCATACATCCAGAAGCCATCCGGCAACCAGCTCCACCGCAGTTGCAAGAACGATTCCAAACAGAAAGATCATTCCCTCACTCATCTGATGTCCGCCGCTCTGAAGCGTATTAAGCAATGCAAACACGGAAAGTACACCAAATCCGTACACCGGGCATACCGGACCGTTGAGAAATCCCCGGTTTATAACCTTTCCTAAGGTTACTGCATGGAAGATAACTTCAACGACCCATCCTCCAAAAGAATAAAACAAAAAATACAGACATATCTGAAAATACGTCATCCCGCAAATCATCCTATACTCCTCCTTTACAGCTGTCAAGATTCCGGCAGCTATTTCAGGGGTCAGTACCATCACCTCTGCCGGGGTGATTCTGATTATATCATATCACCCCTCTCATTTACATCCCTTTATCCGGTCATTCTTCCGAAACAATTTCTTTTTTCACACGGGTAAAATACAGAAAGAATCCGATGTTCAGAATGATTCCCACTGTGGTAGATACCGGTGCTGCAAGACCGATCTTTGTCAGGCTGGCATCCGGCTGGATACTCATAAAGTACGCCATTGGAAGTCGTACCAGAAGCGTCTGGATCAGGCCCTGGACCATAACCCATATGGTCTGGTTGTTTCCGTTGAAATAGCCTATCATACTGAACAGAACAGCCGTTACCAGTGTCTCCGGAGCAAACCCCTTCAGATAATCAAAGCCCTTTTGGATAACGCCGGCATCTGTTGAAAAGAATCCTGCCAGCACATCACCCTTCAGCAGGATCAGGATAAATACCAGGCATCCCACAGACAGGCCAACTCCAATTCCCGTAAGCATGGATTTTCTCGCACGTTTCGGCTTTCCTGCTCCTACGTTCTGTGAAACAAAGGAGGCCATGGACTGCATCAGGGAGCTTGGAACCAGCATGGCAAAGTTTACGATCTTACATGCAACTCCGTAACCGGAGGATGCTTCCAGACCCAGGCGATTGACAAATGCGCACAAGGCCAGAAATGAAATCTGTGTCAGGAATTCCTGAAGTGCCAGCGGCAGTCCGATCTTAAGAAAACGTCTGCACTGAGGATTCAGCCGGAAATCTTTTTTTGTAATGGTAAACGGAAGCTTCTTCTTTATCAGCAGAACTACTGCAAATACAACACTTAAGGCCTGAGCAGAAACCGTAGCAATAGCTGCTCCTGCTGCATCCATATGTAAGCCGGCTACCAGTACCAGGTCTCCGATCACATTTACAATACATGCCACCAGCACAAACAGCAGCGGAGATTTACTGTCACCAAGCCACGGAAAATAGCAGACAGTAGGTTATACGCGACAATAAAGAAAATTCCGCTGCCACAGATCCGTACATAAGATGCAGTCAGCGCTACCGCTTCTTCCGGTGCCTGCATCAGCATGGAGATCGGATGTGCAAAGCCTACCATAACAATAAACAGCACGATAGAGATCATGGTAAAGACGATCGCAGCCCCACCGATAACGGAGCTGATCTGCTCCGGTCTTTTTCTCCAAGATAACGTGCGATCAGAACTGTGATACCCATAGCAAACTGGATCACTACAAAGGTAACCAGATTCAGTACCTGACTTCCGGTGGAAACCGCTGACAGTCCGGATGTGGAACCAAATCTTCCAACTACAAGAAGATCGACCGCACCATAGGCAGCCTGCAGGATCAGCGCACCGAGTACCGGCATCATAAATGCAACCAGCTTCTTCAGGATATTTCCCTGGGTAAAATCTGCCTTATCATTTGTCATAATGTTCCCTCCTGTCACACATGATCTGATAAAATTTCCCGATGGTCCGGATCATATTGTCTGCTTCTTCTTCGGAAATCTCTGAAAGATAGGGCGCCAGACTGCTGAAATAATCCTGATCATACTTCCTGGAAAGCCTCTCTCCTTTTTCTGTTATGGAAATGTAAGTAACGCGCCCGTCATCCGGAGACATGAGCTTCTGAAGATATCCCTTTGCCTCCATTTCTTTCACTGTTCTGGTAACACCCGGACGCGGAAGGTTCATGCATCACTGATATCAGAGAGCCGGATATCCTTTTTTTCTCTCTGCAGAGAATGGATCACATCCAGATACTGTATGTAGGATGGCATCACCCCCTGGGGCAGTGGCGGAAGCATATCCCGGATCCGCTTTGCCTGATAAAACGCATCAAACATCCGCTTGATCTTTTCATTTGTCATAAAAAAACTCCTTGTATAATTATCTTTGTTAATTACCATTGATAATTATATAAGAATTTATGGTTTGTCAAGCATGTTTTATTTTTCTGTTACAGAGTAGCTTTCTATTACAGAGTAACTTTCTATTAATCTATGCTTCTAATGCCTCTTTCAGAGAAGCTTCAAAGATCTCAAGTCCTTTCTCCATCTGCTCATCGGTCATGGTAAGCGGTGCAAGGTTCAGATATCTGGCCTGTGCCATCACACGCTCTCGGCTTAAATGTTCTGCATCCAGAATAGAGGAAGACAGCTGCTCTGCGGCGTTTCTGTCCTTTTCCTCCAGCACGAGTTTCCGGCTGTTGTTGGTGACACTGGGATTTGTCAGAACTACGAATTCTCCTCCATGGATATAGTTATTCAATCCTGTATTCACTTTTGATGCACTGCAGGCAGTCTGCAAAATAGCCCCATCGTACAGACTACTCCAGACCGTTTTCCCCTGCTTTCAGCTTCAGAACTTCTGTAAGCTCCGGGATCTGCATCATATTTCTACAATTCATAAAACACTACTCCTCCCACTGATACTGCTTCATATCTACACATCCATTTGCCTTAAACTCCACACCCTCGTCTTCCAGAAGCATCTTCTGCTCTCTCCAGCCTGGTGCAGTACGCCCTGCATGGTTCACAACTCTGTGGCAGGGATACTTCCCGTAAAATTCTGCCATACCTAAGACTTTTCCTACAAGACGTGAATTTTTATCCCGCCCGATCAGCCGTGCGATCTGTCCGTAGGAGGCCACTTTTCCCTCCGGTATCTCTTCCACCACGGACAGTATCTCGTAGATTAAATCTTCATCCAGTATTTTTCCCATAATTATTCCTCCGAAATCCTGCTGGCAATTTTCATAGCATGCTTTCATAAATAAAATATCTGTCTTTTCGTGGACGCCTGCACCAGACCGTCCTCTCAGCCTGAGTTTTACAGTGCAGTTCCTTTCTTTGGAATAAACAAACAACTCATATCTGTATGTTCCAGCTTAAGAAGTGAAATTTTTTTTGTCTATTCCTCCGGCGTATCCTGTCAGACTTCCATTTGTTCCTACGACTCGATGGCAGGGAATGATAATGGAAATTTCATTATGTCCAACCGCACCGCCTACTGCCTGGGCGGACATATGGGAAGTGTTTTTCATCTCTGCCATTCTGCGCGCAATTTCTCCATATGTGATCGTCTGTCCGTAGGGGATCTCCAGTAAAATCTGCCACACTGCCTTTCTGAATATTGAATCGTTCGGATGAGTGGTGGAGTAAGTTCGGTTCTTCACCGGAGAAATATACATCCAGCCATTTTTTTGCTTCTGTGAGAATTTTCGTTTCCTGTGGAACATAATCTTCCGGAAGTGTATTTGCAAAATATTTCTGTCCTTCAAACCACAGACCGGTAAGTCCGATTTCATCTGCGGCAAGTAAAATATCTCCGATTAGCGATTTATATTTGCATGTGTATACCATATTTCCCCCCACATTCATTTATCTCTACAATTTTTTCTATAGGATTCCTCTTAATTAACGCAAATGTCACATGCGCGTCCCCTCTGCACTTTCCTCTACATTGTGAGTTTTATCCCAACAAGCAGCAGGAGATTGCTGATATTCTTGACAATTTATAATATTATACCATTTTTGTTTTGAACATGCTATAATGCTGTTGCTGCCGAACCTCCAGCTGAAAGGATGTAAAGTCCTATGACAAGTTCTATAATTACTTTCTTTGTTTCTGTTATGGCAACTGTGGCTAGGCTGGACAGAAACGACAGGCAGTAACAGCCTAAAGGATTAAACCACCTTACATAAACGGAACAAAAACCCCCGGAAGTCTCGACCACTTCCGGGGGTTTTCGTATCAAATTCGTATCACGGGATCGTCAAACCCAGTGTTTTTTCTGCTTTTAAAAGTTTTTCAATACTCTCTCCACAACAATATAAAAGCGGCAGAGCCTCTATTTTTGCAGGCTCTACCGCTTTTTATCTGAATTCCCCTCAAAAATCTCTATACTTTATATCAGAACAGTCCTGTGATCTTACCGCTCTCGTCTACGTCGATCTTGGTTGCTGCCGGTACTTTCGGAAGACCTGGCATGGTCATGATCTCACCTGTCAGTGCAACAATAAATCCTGCACCTGCGGAAATCTTAAGATTTCTTACTGTTACCTCGAAATCTGTCGGAGCACCAAGCTTTGTCTGGTCGTCTGTTAAGCTGTACTGGGTCTTAGCCACACAGATCGGGCAGTTGCCAAATCCAAGTGCCTCCAGCTGTTTCGCCTGCTTCTGGGCATTTGCTGTAAGAACCACTTTCTTTCCACCGTAAACCTTCTGTACAATCTGGTTCAGCTTATCCTCGATGGAGCCTTCCAGTTCATAAGCATATGTGAAATCATTCGGCTCTTCAACAAGACGGATCACTTCCTCAGCAAGCTTGATTCCGCCTTCACCACCTTTTGCCCATACCTCGGAAAGTGCTACATTTACGCCAAGCTCCTTGCATTTTGCTTCCACAAAATCAAGCTCTGCCTTGGTATCGGTCGGGAATGCGTTAATAGCTACCACACATGGAAGCTTGTATACATTTTTGATATTGCTTACATGCTTCAGAAGGTTCGGGATACCCTTTTCAAGAGCCTCAAGGTTCTCATTGTTAAGATCTGCTTTTGCAACGCCACCATTATATTTCAGAGCACGTACGGTTGCTACGATAACAACGGCACTTGGTGTAAGACCTGCCATACGGCACTTGATATCCAGGAATTTCTCAGCTCCAAGATCAGCACCGAATCCAGCCTCTGTGATGGCATAATCAGCAAGCTTCATAGCCATCTTTGTAGCGGTTACGGAGTTACATCCGTGAGCGATATTTGCGAATGGTCCGCCATGAACGATTGCCGGAACATGCTCCAGTGTCTGAACAAGGTTTGGTTTCAGGGCATCCTTCAGAAGTGCTGTCATAGCACCCTCTGCGTGGAGGTCTCCTGCTGTTACCGGTTTCTGCTCAGCAACCTTACCGTAAGTATATCCGATGATGATTCTGGAAAGTCTCTCTTTCAGATCTTTGATATCACTTGCCAGACAGAGAACTGCCATGATCTCAGATGCTACGGTAATGTCATATCCGTCCTCACGCGGCATACCGTTTGTTCTTCCGCCAAGTCCGTCTACTACATTACGAAGCTGACGGTCGTTCATATCCACGCAACGTCTCCAGGTGATCTTTCTCGGGTCGATGTTCAGCTCATTACCCTGGAAATATGGTTGTCGATCATTGCTGCAAGAAGATTGTTTGCCGCACCGATTGCATGGAAGTCACCGGTAAAATGAAGGTTGATATCCTCCATCGGAACTACCTGTGCATAGCCGCCGCCTGCCGCACCACCTTTGACACCGAATACCGGTCCCAGGGATGGCTCACGAAGAGCTACCATAACATTTTTTCCAAGTCTCTGCATTCCATCTGCAAGACCTACCGTTGTAGTTGTTTTTCCTTCCCCGGCCGGTGTCGGGTTGATGGCTGTTACCAGGATCAGCTTTCCATCTTTTTTGTCTGTTTCTTTCAGAAGATTATAGTCGATCTTTGCTTTGTATTTACCATACTGCTCCAGGTACTTGTCATCAATACCTGCTTTCTCTGCAATCTTGGTAATTGGCTCCATTGTGCACTCCTGTGCAATTTCGATGTCACTTTTGAATCCCATAATGTTCTCCTTTCTCCGCAGCAACCGTCCGGATCTTTTTATCCCATAAAAAAGAGCAGTATCTGAATTTCTTCAAATACTGCCCAGACGGTCGACTCATCGAATCTCCGGCTCCCTCGTGGTTATCCCACAACTCCGTCAGTCACCGAAGACTTTATTAATTTGATGATTGAATACTAACATATTTATTAGTACTTGTCAAGAAATTATCAAATTATTTTTCACTTTTAAAGTGAGCTAAGTCTAATTTTCTGAATCATTTCCGTTCTATGTATTAGTTTTCTCTCCAACATTCGTACATATCTTTTTTCATCAAATCCTCTGTTATTTAATCGTATCTTGTACTGGTCATCCGTTAATGCGACTGTCCAGACGCCATAAACATATTACCACACTTATGAAATCAAATCTGCAAATCCTGTAGATACCAGGAATAATATCAGCATTACAACCGGCACTACATAACGGATCATAAAGCGATATAACCCTGCCCGTTTGAAGTGTTCCCCATTTCGTTCCACTTCTCCTATGATCCAGTCAGGGCCGATCACCCAGCCGATCAGAATGCTTGTCAAAAGTGAGATAAACGGCATCAGAAACTGTTGCTGATATAATCCATCACATCCAGAAGTTGTCCAACGGAACCATTTGGCAGTTTAAGTTCAAAATACAGTTTGTTATAACCAAGGCAGATCAGTACTGCTGTAACAAGAGAATAAATTCCGACAGCACCACACATTTTCTTACGTGGTTTATGATAAAGTTCCATGCAGTTTGCAACCAGTGTCTCCATGACAGACACGCAGGAAGTCAGTGCCGCAAATCCCATCATCAGGAAAAATGCAATTGCCACCGGACGGCCAAATACTCCCATGGCATCAAAAACCTTTGGCAGTGAGATAAATATCAGGCTTGGGCCGGAAGCCATTCCATCCTTTCCGAGAAATACAAAAACAGCCGGTATGATCATCATTCCTGCAAGAAACGCAACGCCGGTATCAAAGATCTCAATCTGATTTGTTGCTTTATTTAAATTAACTTCATTTTTCACATAAGAACCATAAGTGATCATGATTCCCATAGATACACTTAAGGAAAAGAATAACTGGCTCATCGCATCCAGAAGGATCTCCAGGAAACGTTTTACCGTCAGTCCATGAAAATCCGGTTTGAGATAAACAGCCAGCCCCTGCATACCGGTGCGGACAGTTCCATCCGTATCAGTATGGGACAGTGTCAGTGAAAAAATCGCAATGATCACAATCAGAAGAATCAGCCCCGGCATAATGATCCTGGAAAACTTTCGATTCCCTTTTCCACACCACGAAATACGATCCAGCAGTCAGTGCCAGAAAGATCAGCATAAATACAACGGGTGCAATATCTGATGTAATAAATGATGTAAAGTATACATCTGAAGCCGCATCTTTCCCATCAGAAATAATATAAGTAAAAAAATATTTTACGATCCATCCACCGATAACAGAATAATAGGTCATGATCAATGCCGGAACCATAAACGTTAAATGTCCTAAAAATTTCCACTTTGGATCAAGAGATTCAAAAGCCCTCAATGCATTTTTCTTTGTCTTTCTCCCAAGTGCTACATCCGTTGTCAACAGTACAAATCCAAAAGTCAGTACCAGTACCAGATAAACCAGCAGGAAAAGTCCTCCGCCATCTTTGGCACAGAGATATGGAAATCTCCAGATATTTCCAACTCCTACTGCACTTCCGGCTGCCGCCAGGACAAAGCCTATTGAGCCGGAAAAGCTACTTCCTTTTTCTTTCATTTCAATTTCCCCTCTTCAAATATATATTTGATATAGGCTGAAACCTTCAGCCTAACAGCCATATCTTACCTTAAATAAAGATAAGTGCAAATGGCAGAAGTTTCTTTTTACGAAATTTTATTTCAAAAAAGTTTCTTACTACTTTACAAAATACCGGTTTTTCCGATATAATCGTATACAATAAAAATTAATAAGAAAAATAGATAGTATGAGGAAACAAAATGAGTAATTTTACCTGTTATGTAGGTGAACAAATAAGAAAATACCGAAAAGCCGGAAAGATGACTCTGCAGGATCTGGCAGATGCCATCCATAAAAGTCGAGCTACCGTATGCAAATATGAAAATGGAGATATCTCCGTTGATATCGAAACTTTATATGAGATCAGCCAGATTCTCCAGGTATCTATGTCCCAGCTTACCACTGGTCTTCCTGAAACAGCCAGTAAACCGTCCAATGCACCGGGAAAAGGACAAAAAAGCCCATTTTTTCAGGCACAGCGGCTATATTTTTACTTTTACGATGGACGCTATCAGCGTACGAAGGATGGCGTCATCGATATTTATGAAAAAAAAGGCGAATCCGGAAAATACGAAGCAACCTTAACGATCTGTTCTGTTTCTGCCAACGGAAGAAGCAGTGAGATTTTTTACACCGGAAAAGTTCTTTACAGTGATATGCTGATCCGTTTTTCCTTTGTAAATCAGTATAACCCACTGGAAGAAGATCTCCTGTACATTTTTAATCCTCTGGAGCTTCGAGATTTTACAACAGGACTTTTGTGTGGGATTTCCAGTGCGGATCTGATGCCCTGCGCATTCAAATGTGTGATCACTTTAAAACCACAGGAGCTTACCGAAGCGTTCCGCCACCAGCTGCTTTTTACAAAAAAAAGATCTGAAGCGCTGGGAACAGCTGAATATGTTACTGATAGATAATATGGAAAAGTAGTTTTCTGCAAAAAACGGTACACCTTATATTTTATAAGCTGTACCGTTTTCGTATTTTTCTGTATCAGGGTTTGCCTGCAAACCCACACCGGATCGCCTGTGTCGGACATATCTTTTTACATCTTCCACATCGGATGCATTCTGTACTGTTTGGATTTTCCGTCGGATCGACCTCCATCTGGCAGATATTCCTGCATTTTCCGCAGTGAACACATTTTTCTTTATCTACTCTGTAACGAAAAACGGAAACTTTATTAAATACCGAATAAAAAGCTCCCAGCGGACAGATATACTTACAGAATGGCCGGTATATCATAATTGATAAGATAATGGTGATCACCAGGATTGTATTTTTCCACATGTACAGCCAGCCTACTGCACTTCGCATGGATTTGTTCAGCAGCACCAGAGGGATACCTCCTTCCAGTGTTCCTGCCGGGCAGATCAGCTTGCAGAAATATGGTGCTCCCTGGCCCATGATATCTACTACAAACATGGGAAGTATGATCACAAATACAAGAAAGATCACATATTTCAGTTTTCGCAGAAGCTTATCTCCCCGAAATGTCCGGATCTTCTTTGGAAAAGGAATCTTGTTCAACAGATCCTGGATCAGTCCAAAGGGGCAGAGAAATCCGCACACCAGTCTTCCAAGCAACGCTCCTACAAAGATCAGAAATCCAGCTACATAATATGCCATCTTGAAGTTCCAGCTTCCGATCACAGCCTGAAGGGAACCAATGGGACAGGCCCCTCTTGCCCCGGGGCAGGAATAACAGTTCAGCCCCGGAACACAGACATTTTTCAGTTTTCCGGTATAGATCTTTCCAGTCACAAAGCCTGATATGTGACTGTTTGTAAGGGCCGCCCACAATGCCTGGATCCCATGCCGCGGCCATTCATTTATTTTCATCTTCTTATTATCCAATGCCAATACACTCCATACAGATGTTGATCGCTTTTGTAAAAACTACAGACACTTCGCCCCTGCAGATTCCCAGTATCATCAGTAAAATTCCCAAAACCGCCAGAGCAGGTCCGATCCACCTGGATTCTGTTATTTTCCGAATCATTTTCCACTCTCCATAATGATCATCTTTTACTTTGAAACGTTTTTAAGCTCTTTTTCCACGATTTCCTTCCATTCGTCCAGTGTATGGCTTCCTGTATAGGTATCGCCTACAATATTTCCATCTTTGTCAACAAAAAAGGTTTCAGGAAATGCGGAAATCCCCTGCAGACGGCCGTTCATCATAGTAGTATCCGGTATTAGGAACGGATATTTTGCTTTTGTTTTTCCTGAAGAATGCCTGCTTTTTTTACAGCCTCCTCGTCCTGATTTCCCTTTTCATCTGTAGTATCAAGCACCACGCCTGCTACTCCGACACCTTTCTCTTTCATTTCTTTATAAAGCTCCTGAAGTTCCGGAATTTCTTTTACACATGGTGAACACCAGGTTGTAAAAACATTTACCAGCGTCAGGTCATAGTCACTGAATACTTTTTCTGTATATGTTTTTCCATCTATTCCTGTTGTTTCAAATTTTCCTACAGATTTTACATCCTCCGGGTTGACGCTGGTATCCTGTGGCTGGTCAAACACGGAAATATTCTGATACGGTGTCATTTCCGTAATGTCGGTTTTGATCTTTTCCAGCTCCTTTGTCAGCTTTTCATCTGCATCTTTGTTGGTGCTCAGATAATATTTGTATTTCCCGTCACTGCTGTTTCCAAGCTCTTTATGCTCTGTACAGCCTGTGATCTCATCCAGCTTTTTCTGTGAAGCTTCGTCATAAACGCCAATTGTACCAATTCTGTCCAGACCTGCCACCCAGTCGTCATATCCTGTTCCCATCTTCTGTATTTCGGCATTTTTCTGTTCCTCTGTCATTTTGCTCCAGCTTACGTAGGCATATGTCACTGCATTGGTCTGATTCTCAAAATCTTCCGTGGTAAGCATTGCAATGCTCTGGTCCTTGATCTGCTTTAACAGCTCCTTCGAAAGTGAAAGCTTCAGTCCCAGAAACGGATATTCATAAGAATCCTGTGCCTTGCAGGTTACGTCGGAAGGCTTAAATGTACCTGCTACCAGATCTGATGAAACTGCCTCTCCATCCACCATCATTGCCGCTCCGGGATCTGCTGTTTCCGTGCTTTCCGCCGCTGTTACCGGCACGCTTCCAAATGCAGATATTCCTAATACCGCTGCTGCCATAAGTGCTGTTATTTTCTGTGTTCTTAATTTCATTGTTTATATTCTCCCTTCTGATATCACCGGCCCATATCCGGAACCGGCGTATATTTTATATGTTAATTTTGCTCTCTGTAGCCTTACTATATCATCCCCTGTATAAAATCTCTGTTAAGAAGTGAAAAAATTTACAGGAATTTTATGCTATACATGATATGATAGATAACAAAGCAAAATCAACTGTTTTTTAGGAGAATTTACTATGCATATATTGATAATCGAAGATGAAAAGCAGCTTTGCCAGTCTATTGCGGAGGGACTTCGCATGGATGGCTATGAAGCGGACACATGTTTTGACGGGGATGAAGGACTGGAATTATGTCTGGTGGAAAATTATGATCTCATCCTTCTTGATCTGAACCTTCCAGGCGTTGATGGTCTGGAAATCCTGCGCCAGTTTCGGGAATCCGATACTTCCACTCCCGTTTTGATCCTCTCTGCCAGAGGACAGATCCAGGACAAGGTTGAAGGGCTTGATCTCGGTGCCAATGACTATCTCACAAAGCCTTTTCATTTTGAAGAGCTGGAGGCACGGATCCGAAGTCTGACACGAAGAAAATTCATCCAGCAGGATGTATGTCTGCAATGCGGACGTATCAGCTTTGATACCCGTACAAGAAAGGCCAGTATCGATGGACTTCCTCTTTCTCTGACCCGAAAGGAAAGTTCTCTTCTGGAATATTTCCTTCTTCATCAGAACCGTATCATAAGCCCGGAAGAAATGATCGAGCATATCTGGGACGGAAGCGTCAACAGTTTCAGCAATTCCATTCGTGTCCACATTTCTTCTCTTCGAAAAAGCTGCGCACGGCTCTCGGCTTTGATACAATACAGAATAAGATCGGCCAGGGTTACATTTTAACGGAGGATATACAATGAAAAAATAACCGGAAAGCTATCTCTTCAATGGCGTCTGACACTGATCACCGCACTGCTTATGACAGTCACCTGCATTCTGATGTATTTTTTATCAGTCAGTCTGCAGTTGCCGGAATGGAGAATCTGGGAGATTACATGATACGGATCGATAACACAGACTCTGCTCCCATCACCTTTAATATGGATCCCTCCGTCTTATTTCCGGAGCTTTCCGATCAGCTGCAGCTAACAAAAAAACTGTTTCTCACCAAAGGACTCATGGTAACAGGATCATCATCCTTCTCAGCAGCATCTGCACTTATTTTATCAGCCGTCAGGCATTACTTCCGCTTCGCAGACTCAGCCAGGAGGTAAACCAAATAGAGGTCCAGAACCTTTCAGAGGCTCTTGAAGTTCCTGCTACCAATGACGAAATTTCCCGCCTGACAATTTCATTTAACAAAATGCTCGCACGCCTGGATGAGGCCTTTACTGCCCAGAAGCAGTTTTCTGCCAATGCAGCCCATGAGCTGAGGACTCCTCTTGCCGTTATCCAGACAAATCTGGAGGTCTTTGCCCGCAGGGAAGCACCTGCTTTAAAAGATTATCAGGAGATTTTTGCCATGCTCCAGGAACAGACCGGGCGACTTTCCCATCTGGCTGAAATCCTCCTGGATATGACCGGTGTACAGACTGTTGAACGTTCCGAAAGGATCTCTCTGGCAGCACTGACGGATGAGGTTTTCTGCGACCTGGCTTCTGTAGCGGAACAGAAGGATGTTGAACTGATCCAGCAGGAGGGGGACTGCATTATTACCGGAAGCTATCTGCTGCTGTATCGCGCTGTGTACAATCTTGTGGAAAATGCGATCAAATACAATCACTCCGGTGGAAAAGTAACCGTAAATATCCATCTTTCCGAAGAAATAACAGATACATCCACGTCGGTCAATTATGTCTTTCTTGAAGTCTCCGACACCGGGATCGGCATTCCTCCCGAATATCAAGAAAAAATCTTCACCCCGTTTTTCCGTGTAGATAAATCAAGAAGCCGCGCTATGGGAGGTGCCGGCCTGGGGCTTGCACTTGTCAGTGAAATTGTCCGACAGCATAACGGACAGGTAAAAGTACTGGAAAGCAGCAAAAAAGGCAGCATGATTGCAATTATTCTGCCAGTCTGAACATGTTTGTATTACATTTACTTTATATGCTCATGAACGCAATCGCTTTGCGATCTGCGTTCAAATCCGAGTATATTTTCTCAACAATACTGTCTGTATCCATTTCGCAGGTAATAGCCTGTTCCCTGAGAACTGAAGAAAAATCTTTTTCTCTCCACCATCTGCGCATATCTTTTTCACCAAATTCTCTGTTTCTTGTATTATGTCGTCTCACGGTTTCTTCGAACGACAGATCAAAATAAACAGTCAAAAACAATATCTGATTTTCTCATCCTTTCGTTATCCTAGCAGAAATATCTGATTCCGGCAACTCAAAAAAGCCTGGAAGAAATCAGCCACAGGCATTTTATTTCTTCCAGGTTTTTCTGTTTTCTGATTCTCAGTCAGCTGTCTTTGATCCGGCAGCTGATACAGCTCTGCATCCAGTTACATTCAGACTTATTCTGCCTGTGGTTTGCTTACCTGTGCTGTATCATTCTTTACTCCGGCAGATTTTTCGGCATGCTCTTTCACAAGATTCCGTCCAAGTAGAGTCAGGCATACCAATGCGATCACTGCAAAAACAGCTCCGATCCCAAATACCACGTTCATCTCATAACCTTTGCTACTCACCAGACCGGAGATCGCCGGTGCGCCAAAGGTTGCAAATACAATGCCGAACATGACAAATCCGTAATTCTCCCCGGTGTGCTTCATTCCGAAAATAGAGCTTGTCAGGGACGGGAAGCTTCCCATGATGCCGCCGTAGCAGCCGTACATCAGCACAACAGCAACCGTTACTGCCAGGGATCTTGATACAGCGAGAACTCCCATAGCGATCACTGCCACGATCAGCACTCCTTTGATGCAGACGATCCTTCCCACTTTATCTGCCAGTGTCGGAAGCACCAGTCTTGCTCCCGCATTGACAATGGATCCAAGCATAACGGCGCTGACTGCCACTGCAGACGGGATCCCAAGGTCGATCTGGTAGGTCTGGGATACCGGTGAAACCATAAAATAAGAAATCAGTCCAAAGAACATGGTCGCAAGAAGAAGATAAAAATTTCTTGTACGCATCATCTCTCCGGATGTATACTGCTTCATCTCCGATGTTCCGGACTTTGCCGCAGAGCCACCTGCGTTCACCAGACTCTTATCGGGTGCCTGAAAAAAGATGCCGCACAGAATCCAGGAAACTGCGATGGCTGCCCCAATGATCAGAAAGGTTTTCTGCACACCCTCTGCCTCCAGCAGCTTTCGACTCAGCGGCGCCAGGAAAAATCCGCAAGTCGTTGGCAGTTACCACAACGCCGGAAGCAAATCCGGTACGGTCCGGGAACCATCTCTGCACAGTTGCCAAGATCACCGTGTAGATCATTCCCTGTCCAAATCCCTGCATCACGCCATAGGACAGATACATAGGAAGCGGTGTAGGAACGATCAGAAATGCAGATGCCAGGATTCCTGCCGCAAAGATCCCGCCTCCGATCCATACAATCGTCTTTTCCTTAAAGCGGTTCTGCATCCTTCCGCCTACGATATTTCCGAATACAAAGGTGCTCAGTGCCAGATAAAAGCACATGGATGCCTGTCCCTGACTCCAGCCTGCCTGCTCCATCACATAGCTGGTAAATAGACCATACATGGGGATATCCGGTAAAAAAGATCGCGAAAGCTCCAAATATCATAGTCAGCAGACGCTGTTTTTTCTGTATTCCTGTCATAATTTCCTCCTCTGAAAAAGATTTCAGGCCTGCTCTATATTCTCTGCTCACAGAATGCAGCCTGTTTCTGTACACACGATCTGCACGTTTTCCTGCACATTAGCTCCGCTTATCTTTGATATTTTCGTATTTGCGTGCCTTTTCTCTTTGTTTGCGTGTTAAATGCGTGTTAATTATGTTGTGTGTATGTTATCACACGCAGTCTGATTATGCAATATAAATTTACAGCTTTTTCTGTTTTCTCGTTTTTGTCCAAATTTTCCTGTTATTTCTTTGTATATTATTCACAATGGCTGTATTTCAAGCACGCATATGCACGCACATGTTTTTTATTTAAAAATACCGTCTTTATACGTTTTTTCATTTTATATTTCTTTATTTACGCAAAAAAGCACGCCATGTTGCAGGCGTGCTTTCGTAATTTTCTATGATTTCTGTTTCTTATTTGATTATCTTCAGCTCATATTCCCTGATTCCCAGGCCGATCTTTTCTGCCTGATCCAGGGTTGCCTTCCACTCAATATTCGGATTGGAATCCTTAAAGTGGTCATGGTGACAGTGCCATCCCGCTCTGCCAGATGCTCTCCAAGCTGGCTGTTGGCGATCGGTGTTGCCTTCAGGCAGGCATCTGCACAGGCCTGATCCAGTGCAACCGGGTCAAAGCTTGCGAACATTCCGATATCCGGAAGGATCGGCGCATCATTTTCACCATGCAGTCACAGTTAGGGCTGATATCCTGTACCAGTGCAATATGGAAATGGGGACGTCCGTGACAGACAGCCTGTGCATACTCTGCCATCTTGCGATCAAGAAGCTCGTTTGCACTGCTATTCGGATTGTATACGGCATCATAGCTGCAGGCCCCGATACAACGACCACAGCCTTTGCATTTATCGTAATCAATAACTGCTTTCTTGTTTACATATGTAATCGCATCACTTCCGCACTCTTTCGCACAACGGCGGCAGCCACGACAGACTTCTTCATTGATGGCCGGCTTTCCGCTGGCATGCTGCTGCATCTTTCCGGCACGGCTTCCGCATCCCATACCGATATTCTTCAGAGCACCGCCAAAGCCGGTTGTCTCATGTCCCTTGAAGTGGCTGAGACTGATAAAAATATCTGCGTCCATGATAGCATGCCGATCAGGGCAGTTTTACAGTATTCTCCGTTCACTACCGGAACTTCTACTTCATCGGTTCCTCGAACTCCGTCACCGATGATGATCTGACATCCGGTTGTGATCGTGTTAAATCCATTAAGATTTGCACAGTCCAAATGCTCCAGTGCGTTCTTTCTGCTTCCCGGATAAAGGGTATTACAATCTGTCAAGAACGGCATTCCGCCCTGCTCCTTACAGAGATCTGCTACTACCTTTGCATAGTTCGGACGAAGGAATGCCATATTTCCAAGCTCTCCGAAATGCATCTTGATGGCTACGAATTTTCCATCCATATCGATATCTTTGATTCCTGCGGCAACGCAGAGTTTTTTCAGTTTGTCCAGCTGGCTGGTTCCCACCGGACAACGAAAATCAGTGAAATAAACTGTTGATTTTTCCATTCTGGTTTTTCTCCTGCTGATTCTTTTTATGTAATTACATTTATTTAAACTCTACACGTTTTTTCTGTTTCTGTCAACGGATACTCGCATTCGTAAAATTCCATCTATTTCTCCCATATTCCTTTACAAAATCCTTCATCTTATTACCCACGGAAAAGAACCTGGGAAAAATAACGGATCATTCCGTCGCTGGTCCAGCATAGCATTCCTGCAGCGTCTGCCATTTTCTGTGCATCCACACAGTAAGCGGACATGCAGGAATTATGTTTATAAGGTCCCGCACTCATGATCAGAAGATCAGTTATTCCCTCTTCTTTCATCTTCTCTGCCAGCTGTTCTGTCAGTTTGTTATGAGCAAGTTTTGCCTTTTTGTAGTCCATAAGGCCATCCTGCATTGTCTGGAGTATCAGCGTTTTTTCATATTTCAGCGCATGCTCTTTCATCTCCTCTACAGTGCCGCTCTGTGGTGGACATGCCGGGTTTTTATCATAATTCCCGCAAAGATTGTCCTCGCAGAAAACCCGGTATTCCGGCACAAATACAAGCTGATCGGTACTTATGACCGCAGCATCGGAAAAGCCAAGCTTCTTTGCTTCTTCAATAAAATCCATTTTTCTCTCTCCTGTGTTTTTTCTTTTATAGTGCCACATTTTATTTGTATTTACAAGCGCAGACTTTCACTCTGCCGCCAGGCGGATAAACTCCTCCATCTCTCTCGTCTTAAACTTATTCTTATGGTAAAAGATCTGCCGGTACATGGATATCTCCACATCCTCCACATGTAAAAGGGCAATTCTTCCTTTTCGGATATCCCGCTCCACAGCCAGATAGGGAAGGAAGGAAAGTCCGTGATTCTTTTCCAGCATGCGGATGATAAAGGCGGTATCACTGATCTCCAGCACCGGTGACAGGGCCTGCTTCTTAAGCGCCAGCTGCTGATCCAGGGCCTGCCGGTAATTGGCATTCTTTTCCGTGAGAAAAAAAGGCTCTTCCAGGATATCCCCCATCTTCAGCGTCTTTCCGGCAAATTCCGAATCTGCGGAGGCCACAAATACCACAGGTTCCGCTTTCTCCATTACTTTGATCCAGTTCTGGTCCCATCTTGGAGTGTCCAGTATGTAAATAAGGTCAAGCCCGTTATGCTCCATCATCCGTATCAGCTGCTCCGGTGTATCGATCGTCACCTGCAGGCTAACCTTCGGGTGAAGCTGGCGGAATTTACTCAGGACCGAAGGGAGCTTGGCAGTACACAGGGATTCGATCGTCCCGATATGCAATGGATTTTTCAGTTCTGCATCATCATTCATTGACTTTTTTGCTTTATTTACATCATATAAGATCCTGCTTGCATGCTCCATAAACTCTTTTCCGGACGGAGTAAGCACCACGCGCTTTCCGGTTCTGTCAAAAAGTCTTGTTTCCAGCTCATTTTCCAGAAGACGGATCTGGACAGTGATCGCTGACTGGGTGTATCCCAGAACCTCTGCTGCCCTGGAAAAGCTCTGAAGCTGTGCTACATGTACAAACGTCTCCAACTGACGGATTTCCATGATTTTCTCCCTTTTACTATGAAATTTTTTCATCGTGATGATGAATCTGTGAATTTGCCTTATTTTTATGTCAATGTTACAATACAATCACGAGGACGTCAATCGTATTTTTGTGCAAAATGAATAAATTCATACTTAGGAGGAAAGAATCCAAATGGAAAAGAAAAAAATCAAGATCGGGCTTGTGCCGAAGCTGATCATTGCCATCATCGTAGGTATCCTGTTCGGCCAGTTCCTTCCGGAAGGCTTCTGTCGCTTTGTTGTAACCCTTTCCGGATTTTTCAGTACCTTTCTGAATTCGTCATCCCGCTGATGATCCTTGCCTATGTGACCATGGGTATTGCGGATCTTTCACAGGTGCCGGAAAGCTTCTCCTGATCACCGTGGCGCTGGCTTATGGCTCCACTCTGATTGCAGGTTCCGCATCCTATCTGGTATCATCCAGCCTGTTCCCGCACTTTATGAGTGAAGGTGCACTGGACCAGATCGCAGCTACCGCAGACGCATCCCTGACACCGTTTTTCTCCATCACACTGGAACCGGTCATGGATACTCTTTCTGCCGTTGCCCTTGCCTTTGTCATGGGACTGTGCCTCTCTTCCATGCGTGGAAAAGAAATGGGAAACAGCCTTTATAACGGAATGAGCGACTTTTCCAAGATCATTGACAAAGTCCTTCATACCATTATCATCCCGCTGCTTCCGCTTTACATCTGCGGAACCTTCACAGATATGACTATTTCCGGAAAAACCTTTGCCATCTTAAGCATCCTCTGGAAGGTATTCCTTGTTGTTATCATCATGCACCTGATCTGCATTACGATCCAGTTCGTGATCGCAGGTACTGTCAGCAAAAAGAATCCTTTCACTCTGATCAAAAATCAGATCCCGGGATACACAACTGCTCTGGGAACCCAGTCTTCCGCAGCTACCATCCGGTCAACCTGGAATGTGCAAAAAGGATGGCGTATGTGAGCAGATCCGCAACTTCGTAGTACCGCTCTGTGCAAACATCCACATGGCCGGTTCCATGATCACAATCACAGCCTGTGCTACTGCAGTCTGCCTTATGAACCAGCTGCCCATCAGTCTCGGGATCATCGTTCCGTTCATCATGACTCTCGGTGTTGCCATGGTTGCATCTCCAGGTGCTCCCGGTGGTTCCATCATGACTGCACTTCCATTCCTTTACATGGTATTCGGAGCGGAAGCCGGTGATCCGGACGGTGCCATCTGTGCTATCATGGTTGCCCTTTACATTACCCAGGATTCCTTCGGAACTGCCTGCAATGTATCCGGTGACAACGCCATTGGCGTGATCGTTGACACTATTTATAAGAAATTTATCGCAAAAACACCACAGGAGAATTAAGCAAAATGTCTTTTATCAGTGTATTTGACGTTATGGGTCCCAACATGATCGGCCCTTCCAGTTCGCATACCGCAGGGGCTGCGCGTATTGCTTTCCTCGCCCAGAAGATGATCACGCCGCCCTTGAAAAAAGTGGAATTCATCCTTTACGGTTCCTTCGCCAGAACATACAAGGGACACGGTACAGACCGTGCCCTCCTTGGCGGGATCATGGGCTTTTCCACAGATGACATGCGTATACGGAATTCTTTTGATATTGCCAGGGAACAGGGGATCGACTTTTCCTTTACTCCAAATGAAGCGGAAACCGATGTCCATCCCAACACTGTAGATATCCATATGGTCAATGAACAGGGACAGGAAATGACAGTCCGGGGGGAATCGCTGGGCGGCGGCAAGGTCCGTATTGTGGAGATCAACCACGTAAAGGTGGATTTCACCGGCGAATACAGTGCCATCATCGTGATCCATCAGGATACTCCTGGTGTTGTGGCCTACATCACCAGATGCTTAAGTGAACGTAACATTAACATTGCCTTCATGCGCCTTTTCCGTGAATCCAAAGGAACCACAGCCTATACCATCGTGGAATCCGATGGTCATCTCCCGGAAGATATCGTAGAAAGCATTCACCGGAACACCAACATCCATGATGTCATGGTTGTTCAGATGTAGGGAAAAGGAGGATGTGTTTTATGGATTTCAAAAATGCAAAGGAACTCCTTGCTCTCTGCCAGGAAAAAAAGCTTCCGATTTCCGAAGTAATGCGCCAGCGTGAGATCCTTCTCGGTGAAACCACTGCTGAAATCGTGGACCAGCGCATGGACCGTGTTCTGGAGATCATGAAGGACGCTGCTTTTCCCCCATCAAGATCCGGTGATATCTATGGGCGGACTGATCGGCGGTGAAGCCCGAAGACTCTGCGAATTTCATGACCTGGGAAAAAGCCTGTGCGGAGATGTTCTCGGAAAGGGTATCACCTACGCTATGGCAACCCTTGAGACAAACGCTTCCATGGGACTTATCGTTGCCTCTCCTACTGCCGGCAGTGCCGGGATCGTTCCCGGAATGATGCTTGCTCTTCAGGAGGTCTACGGCTTTTCCGATAAAAAGATCCGCCAGGCACTATTTAATGCAGGCGCCATCGGCTATCTTGCCATGCGTAATGCAACAGTTGCCGGTGCGGTTGGCGGATGTCAGGCTGAGGTCGGAATCGCTTCTGCAATGGCTGCTTCCGCTGCTGTTGAGCTTCTTGGCGGCACTCCGCTGCAGTGTACCTATGCGGCTTCCACCGTTCTTATGAATATGCTCGGTCTTGTATGTGACCCGGTAGGCGGCCTGGTGGAATATCCCTGCCAGAACCGTAATGCAGCCGGTGTTTCCAATGCCCTAATCGCAGCGGAAATGTCACTGGCCGGTATCCCCCAGTTCATCCCGCTGGATGAGATGATCGATGCCATGTATACTGTGGGCAAAAAACTTCCTGCAGAGCTTCGTGAAACTGCTCTCGGCGGTTGTGCAGCCACACCGTCCGCCTGTGAGAAGTGTCATCTTTGCAGTTGAAATGCAACTATGGCAGAGAAAAAGCAGTTGGATATCTTATGCCCCATTTGTTGCACAGCTCTATATTGAATAATAACTTCATAGTTTGCTCAGTCAGATAATAAAACGAGAATTCCTTAAATTTTTCTTTCGGGAATTCTCCGTTTTATTTTTTATAAATCCTAATTTATAATTTCATGTGTAAATATCTTTTATTTCTCCAACACCGGGATATTCTCCTTTTCTGATACAGTAATTTTACAGGTTTGTCATAAAACAGGCATTCTGATCTCGCATTCGCTGATTGCTCAGATTTTTTCGATTTTATTTCGTAATCCCAGCATTCTGTGATCCAGATTAGCAATTTCTTCTGCATATTTTTTTAATTCTGTTTCAATTTCCGCATTGTCTCTTTTTTTATAATACAATTCATATTCTAACACAGACCAGTAATCCATCGCAATGGTCCGAAGCTGTATTTCCACCAGTTCTTTCTGTTCACCTTCCGCAGAGTAGATAGGTACTTTCACGATCAGATGAAGACTTTTGTAGCCGTTTTTCTTTGGATTTTTAATGTAATCCTTTATCCGGACGATCTCGATATCCTTCTGCATTTCCAGGGATTCTGCAACCTGGTAAAGCTCATCCTCAAACGGACAGACTACACGGATGCCGATGAGATCTTTCAGATTTTTTCTGGCTGTCTCGAAATCCGGTTCCAGGCCTTTTTTCAGAAGTTTTGCGTAAATACTTCCGCACTTTTGATCCGACTGGTAGTCTGACTGATCACAGTACGTTTTTTCTGCCCGGAAAGCTCTGCATTGATCATCTTCAGTTTTGCCATAAGGATATCGATGGCCGCCTTACAGCGGAGGCGGTAGTCCGGATCCTTGATGTAGCATGCGATGGCTGCTGTTTTTCTGCTGTCAGTTTCTGATTTTCTGGTTCTATTGAATCCGGAACTCTGCTCTGCTCTGACTTCTGAGCCGGAGCATCCATTTTTGGATTCTCCTTCTCCTGCTCTTCTTGGTCCTGTTCGAATCCATCTTTAATAGATTTCTGTTTTTTTCTTATTTTTTTCTTTGATTTCTTTTTTGTCATGTCTGCCTTATCTATTATTTTTAGTTTTCGTGTACATCTTATATATTATACCGGCCACATGCTGTTTTTCATCAAATCAACGTAAGACTATTGTTAAATCTGTGGTAAAAAAAGTCCTCCGAAAAATCTCAAGATTATATCTCCTGATATCTCTGCGACTTCCCGAAGGACTCTTTCACACATAATTTACATATTAATAAAACAATTTACAGAAATTCCGACTGCAGCGCATCGTATCCGGTCTCACCTGTACGGATACGAACAGCGTTACGGATCTCGTAGCTGAATATCTTACCATCGCCCGGATCACCGGTGAATGCTGCTTTCTGAATGGCATCAATAACTTTAATCTCCCAGTCTTCTGATGATACTACAATCTCAAACTTGATCTTCGGTTTCAGAAATACATCGATCTTGGAACCACGGACATATTCTGTATAGCCGCGCTGTGTTCCGCAGCCCATGATCTGGGTTACTGTAAAACCGTTAACCTGGATCTCATTTAACGCTGCTTTGACATCTTCCATTTTTTCTTCTCTTACGATTGCTTCTATTTTAATCAACATACTATAATCTCCTCTTTAACACCATCATTCACATTAACAGGAAATGGACTCTTATCAGTCAAATCCATTAAATGACGGATATGCATTCTCTCCATGCTGGGACGCATCCAGACCAACCATCTCTTCCTTCGGATCTACACGAAGCGGTGTAAAGATCCGCACGATCCCGATACAGATCAGCGTTCCCACAATAGCAACTGCAATGGTGATCACAATACTCAATACCTGCGCCAGGAACAGACGGTGATCTCCAAACACAAGGCCATCCCATTTTGCAACCGAGTTAATGGAAGTTTTTCCGAAGAGACCTGTTGCGATTCCTCCCCAGATACCACCGATACCATGGCAGCCAAAAGCATCCAGGGCATCGTCGATCTTCAGCTTCTGTTTCAGAAGGATCACAGTAAAGTAACAGATCGGGCTTACCAGGATCCCAATGATAAAGGATGCCCATACCGGTACGAAACCAGCTCCCGGTGTAATGGCTACCAGTCCGATAACAAGACCTGTGGATGCACCAACCAGTGTCGGTTTTCCCTCGCGGATCACCTCGATCAGCATCCAGGTCAGCAGTGCGCAGGCAGAAGAAATACTGCTGGTCATAAAGGCATGTGCCGCAAGGCCGTCTGCCTTCAGCGCACTTCCTGCATTAAAACCGAACCATCCGAACCACAGCATAGCTGCTCCGAGAAATACAAATGGGATATTGTGTGTGCGATAGGTTGCTTTTGCATAGCCTCGTCTCTGTCCAAGATAAATGGCAAGAACCAGTGCACTGACACCGGAACTGATATGTACCACATTTCCTCCTGCAAAGTCCACAGAGCCAATGGCTGCCAGAAATCCACCGTCTCCCCAGACCATATGTGCCATTGGATAATACACGATCAAAGACCAGATCGCAATAAAGAAAAACAGCGCCTTAAAACGCATTCTTCCAACCACGCACCAGTGATCAGTGCTGGTGTGATCATCGCAAACATCATCTGGAACGCCACAAATACCAGATGCGGGATCGTATCCGCATAAGGTCCCGGCTCCCAGCCTACGCCATTCAGCGCAAACCAGCGAAAATCTCCGATGATCCCGCCATGATTTCCTCCAAATGCCAGAGAATATCCAAACAATGTCCACATAACTACGGACAGTCCCATGATCGCCCCACAGGCCATCATGGTATTACCACATTTTTCCTGCGGACCAGTCCTCCGTAGAAAAACGCAAGCCCAGGTGTCATAAAGAACACAAAGGCCGTACAGATCAGCATAAAACCAGTATCTCCTGCATTCATAATCATTCCTCCTCGATTCCCTCATTTATTTCTGCAACGCAAAAAGCGCCTGGAAACTCAATTTCCAGACGCCTTTGTCATGTCAGTTAGCATAGCAGATAATTTGTGGGTTTTCAAGAGTTTTTTCGCTATTTTTCTGTTTTCTTACAGAATTACTATGTTTTATGTGGATATGAAATTTATTTTCGGCAATCTATCCGTTTATAAATATTGGAGAGATTTTATTTTATCTCTTACTGTACTATAACACGGACTATGCTCAGAATCAGCAGATGTGCCGGATAAAAGATATAGAAAAACCACTTGGAAAACTTCGGTGCTTTTTCGGATTTTTTGCCATTATAGAAGCACAGGATGATGATTCCTGATGCCACGATCCTGCTGCCGAAAACAGAGCATGGAGCATCGCCGGTCCGGCTGCCATTTTTTCCACGTAGGAGCTGTAGTTAAACAGCACAAAAAGGGCAGCACCGACTCCGTACGCTGTTATCATCCTCTTCCTGTTCCCCCAGCTCTCATGGAACCAGATGGTAAAAACCGGTGCCAGGATCGCCCAGTCCGAACAAACGGATAGTAAAAGGAGCAGGATCAGAAGTGGAATTCTCCATTTACTTGCCATCATCCTTTCCTGAACAACCAGGATCATAAAACAGATAAACAGAGTAAAGATCATATTCAGCTGTGAATTTCCAAAGGCTATCATATAGGAACCTGGGAGATTCCGGCAAAGATCAGAAGCCTTTCACCGTATTTTCTCCGGGAATGTGTATAGTAAAAACCTTCCACAAGAAAATAGCACATGGTAATGGCTGTGAAGTAGCCAATGTCTATAAACACTTCCCACAGGATCGTGTTTTCCGGCAGAAGCACGTTGGCGATATGATTCAGAAGCATGGTAAAAATTGCCAGATATTTAATGGCATCCCGGGTCAGTCCCGGCTTTTCTGTTGTTGGCATGATCTTCTCCTTCTGTGCAGAAAAATTTTCAGATCTTTCACATCTTCTGCACAATATAATACATTTATCTTACACTGATTTTCTGACTCATACAACTTTTTTTGTTATTGCTGGAGTTGCCTTTTTCTTAAGGTAAGCTTATACTGTAGAAAGCGTGCTGTATTTTATATGGCAAAACTTCTCAGCAAACACTGTAAAACAATAAATTCGGAAAGGAATTATCGATCATGATCCAGGATATCGCACCACATACCTATCACAATGAGTACAAACCTGTGGCCCCGGATAAAGAAAGCCACATCCTCGCCTATGAAGAAGGAAAGATCCTTATGAAAAAAGATGGCGAGACTATGACTCTTCCAAGCTTTGGAGAGCTGGAAGGAAAAGTTGAAAATCTCTATGAGAATTATATCTATCTCTTCTCCATTGACGAAGAGCATTTTTATCTGATCCCGGATCTTGACACCAGTCTCCTTCCTGGTTATCAGTTTGAGATCACAAGAGTTCTCCGCACAGCGGAGCCACAGTATCTGGCTTTCGCAGGAATCACCGGATATCAGCTCTTTCAGTGGTACAGCAAGCGCCGTTTCTGCGGCTGCTGCGGCAAACCGATGGTACATGATAAACATGAGCGCAAGATGATCTGCCCTGCCTGTGGAAACGGTGAATATCCGGTGCTTTCTCCGGCTGTGATCGTAGGCGTTACCAACGGTGACAAGCTGATTCTCTCCAAATATGAGGGCCGAAATCACACCCGCTACGCCATGATCGCAGGTTTTGCCGAGATTGGTGAGACCATCGAGGAGACCGTTCACCGTGAAGTTATGGAAGAGATCGGCGTAAAGGTCAAAAATCTCCGCTACTACAAGAGCCAGCCATGGTCCTTCTCCGGAACACTTCTGTTTGGCTTCTACTGTGATCTGGATGGCGACGACACTCTGACTGTAGACCACGATGAGCTTTCCATGGCCTCCTGGTTCAACCGGGAAGACATTCCGGATGAAGGAGATAATATCAGCCTTACCAAGGAGATGATGATGGCATTTAAGCATGGAAAAGCCTGAAATATCGCTTGCCTGATTCCGTAAACAATTTTTCGTAACCAATTTCACAAAAACACCGGCCATTCATCTGTACCATGTCCTGTCCAGGCTGCCAAATCATCTCTGACATCTCAGCCTCAGTACATATTCCGATGAATGCCGGTGTTTTTATTTTCTATTTTTCTATTTTTCTTCCGAGCCGGAGCAATCTGCCTAAAACCGTTTTATTTCTCCGCTGTCAGATGCCAGATATCTCTGTTGTATTCTTCGATGGTTCTGTCTGATGAGAAGTATCCTGCTTTTCCGATATTTACAAGCATTTTCTCTGCCCATGCGGTTCTGTCCTCATAATCGGACAACGCCTGATCCTTCACCTTCGCATAATCCTCGAAGTCAAGAAGAGTCATGAACCAGTCTTTGCTTACGATCTCATGATGCAGTCTTCTTAAATGCTCCTCACTTCCAATAGAAAGAAGCTCGTTTCCTACGATAAAGTCTACTGCACGACGGATGCGCTCGTCTTTCTCATAAAAATCTCTGGAGCAGTAGTCCGCCTTTTCATAGTGTTCGATAACCTGCTCACTGGACTCTCCGAAGATATAGATATTATCCTTGCCTACCAGCTGGCTGATCTCCACATTGCACCATCATGGTTCCCAGTGTTACAGCACCGTTGAGCATGAACTTCATGTTTCCTGTTCCACTGGCCTCCTTGGAAGCAAGAGAGATCTGCTCGGAGATATCGCAGGCAGGGATCAGCTTCTCTGCTGCACTTACGTTGTAGTTTTCCACCATAACAACTTCATGTACGGAGAAACCTCCGGATCATTGTTGATAAGCTCCTGTAAGCAGAGGAGGAGGTGGATAATATCCTTTGCGATAACGTATGCAGGAGCTGCCTTTGCACCGAAGATAAAGGTTACCGGGCGCTGCGGCTTCTCGCCTGCTTTGATCTTCAGGTAGCGGTCAATGATGTAAAGTGCGTTCAGCTGCTGGCGTTTGTACTCATGAAGACGTTTGATCTGGATATCATAAACACTGTGTGTGTTGATCTCTTCACCTGTGTTGGCTTTGATAAACTCCGCACATCTCTTCTTTGCATCCTGCTTGATCTTAAGGATATTTGCAAGAACGTCCTGATTTCCCTTGAAGCCAAGCATCTTGTCAAGCTCAAAGGAATCCTTGCGGAAGCCGTCACCGATCATAGATGTGATGTACTCTGTCAGCGGATGGTTGCAGTGAAGGAGCCATCTGCGGAAGGTGATTCCGTTTGTCTTGTTATTGAATTTCTCCGGATAGATCTCATAGAACTGATGAAGCTCTGTCTCCTTCAAGATATCGGTATGAAGGGATGCAACACCGTTGATGGAAAATCCGTAGTGGATGTCCATATGTGCATGTGTACCAGGTCATTCTTGTCGATGATGGCAAGATTTTCCTGCGGATATTTTGCTTTGATACGCTCGTCCAGCTTGCGGATGATCGGCATCAGATGCGGAACAACTTCCTCAAGATAGGAGATCGGCCATTTCTCAAGTGCCTCTGCAAGAATGGTATGGTTGGTATAAGCGCATACATGAGATACGATCTCGCATGCCTCCTCGAACTCGATCCCACGCTCTGTAAGGAGACGGATAAGCTCCGGAATTACCATACTCGGATGTGTATCGTTGATCTGGATCACTGCGTAATCGGCAAGGTCATGAAGATTGCAGCCTTTTGCTGTTGCCTCATCCAGAATCAGCTGTGCCGCATTGCTTACCATGAAGTACTGCTGATAGATACGAAGCTTTCTTCCTGCATCATCGCTGTCATCCGGATACAGGAACAGTGTCAGGTTGTGGAGCAGATCCTTCTTATCAAAGGAGATTCCCTCGCCCACAATGCTCTCGTCTGCAATATCAATATCAAAAAGGCGAAGCTTAATCGCTTTGTTCTCATAGCCTGCAACATCAATATCATACAGTGTGGATTTCAGCATAAAGCCCTTAAATGGGACATAATAGGAAACGCCTGCATCTGTAAGCCAGCTCTCCGGCTGGATCCAAGGATTCGGTGTCTCAAACTGAAGATGATCCTTAAACTCCTGTTTGAAAAGTCCGAGGTGATAATTAAGTCCGATTCCTTCTCCCGGAAGTCCCAGAGTTGCAATGGAATCCAGGAAACATGCTGCCAGACGGCCAAGTCCGCCGTTTCCGAGAGATGGCTCCGGCTCGATCTCCTCGATCATGGAAAGCTCTTTTCCGTTTTCTTTAAGATATTTCGCAACTTCATCATAAACGCCCAGATTGATCAGGTTGTTGGAAAGAAGCTTACCGATAAGGAACTCTGCGGAAATATAATAAATTTTCTTTTTTCCATCCTGGTAGCCGCGCCCCTTCAGCTGCTCCTTTGTCCAGGAGAGGAGTCCGTGATAGATTTCCTCGTTTGTACAATCTTTTACATTTTTATTATATTTGTCTTCAAATACTTTGCTTAATGTTTCCATTTTTAATCTCCTTTCATGGATCTTGATGGGATGAAATATGTTTTTACAAGGTTGTTTGCTTTGTTTTTGATGATATTAGGATATCACGCATTTCTTTTCAAAAATATAACAATCCTGTCATGATATGCAAGATATTTGTCAGACTATTTTTCACTTTTTACTGTAGCTCTGCATAAAAACGTAACCGATACATATGCGGTTGCTTCGGGAGCTTTCTCAGATCTGTCTCATACTCTTCCTGTACTTATGCGGTGAAACCTTATTGGACTGCTGAAATTTCTTTATAAAATAACTTGTACTGTTAAATCCCACCTGCATGGCGATCTCCGTTACAGGTGCATCGGAATGCGTAAGAAGATACTTCGCCTTCTCCATACGGAAGTCATTAATGTATTCCACCAGGGTTTTTCCCGTATACTGGCGGAAAAGCTTCATAAAATAATACTCACTGTAATTGGAAGTCCGGAAAGCTCTGAAACGGTAAGATTCTCCTGGTAGTGAAGGCTGATATGATCCAGCACTTCCTTTACTGCTGCAAGGCTCTTGTTCTGCTCTGTGCTTACCGGGATAATATAATGCTTCGTCAGCATCTCATAAAAGAAATCAAAAAACAGCATTTTCAGCTTCACATAAAAATATGGCTTCTTCTCCGTATGACAGTCATGGATCTCCAGAAAAATTTCCCGTAGCTTCTCATATCCGGAATCTCCCTCTTCTATATGATGGCAGAATTCTGCCTTGTTTTCTATTAATGGTGATACCACACATTCCTGGCAGATATCTCCCGGCTGACCTGCAAGGAAGCCCAGGCTGAAAACCACACTCTTATAATAAAGAGGCTTCTTAAGATCCGTGCGCATACTATGGAGAACTCCGCAGTTCACGATCAGGATATCCCCCTTTTTCAGGCGGATGCTCTCCCGGTTCAGTCTGGCAAAGCCACTGCCTTTTTCAATATACATGATCTCCATCTCACTGTGCCAGTGGTCATACAGTGCATGAAAGATTTCACAGTTCGCCATATAGGTTTCCACCGGCAGCTCAAAGGAACCGTGAGGGCTTAATTCTTTTAAATTATCATCCACTTCGGATACGTGAAGAGGATTTTTTGCGGATGTGTCTGTTTCTGGCATGATTTCCTCCGTGATCAATATCTATCCTGCGGACATTTGCCTTCCGCTGGATATCCAATCCTTACATAATGATTCTGTTTGACTCCCTTAGTGTAAAGGATATTTACAACCATGACAATATTATATTTCCTGTTTCTTTTTTATGACGTTACGGTTACTCTGTTCTCAACAACACGCTTTGCGATGCACTTCCATAAACGACAATCTTGACTTTTCCCATTCCAACTGCTATATATAATATTTGGAATAAAATAATTTGACTTTAAAAGGAACAAAAACTACCATGAATCCATTAAAAAAAGCTTACTGCCGGATTTTCCAGAATGTCTTTAAATTCGCCCTTCCACTACTTCCTTACCGCAATCCGAAGATCATAGGAAGTGTCAAAGGGATCCCGGAAGTTCTGGAAAAAAGAAACTATAACAATGTACTCATCATCACAGATGCAGGTATCCGAAGCCTTGGCCTTACAGAAAGACTGGAGCAGACACTGAAGCGAAGCTGCATCTCTTACCATATCTACGACAAAACCGTTGCCAATCCAACAACCGTCAATGTGGACGAAGCCCTTCACATGTATCTGGATCATGACTGCCAGGCGATCATCGGCTTCGGCGGTGGTTCCAGTATGGACTGTGCAAAAGCCACAGCAGCCGCATTGCCAAGCCACACCAGTCTCTTGCTCAGATGAAGGGAATCCTGAAGATCCACAAAAAGCTTCCTCTTCTCATCGCCATCCCCACGACTGCAGGAACAGGAAGTGAAACAACACTTGCTGCTGTCATTACCGATGCAGAAACACGGCACAAATATGCCATCAACGATTTTCCGCTGATCCCACGCTACGCAGTTCTTGACCCGAAAGTGACTTTAAGCCTTCCGCCGTTTATCACAGCTACCACCGGCATGGATGCCCTGACTCACGCAGTGGAAGCCTACATTGGAAATTCCACTACACCTGGCACGAGAAAAAATGCCCTGGATGCTGTCAGACTGATCTTTGAAAATCTGGATACCGCCTACACACACGGCAATGATATTGAAGCAAGACGAAATATGCTCCGCGCCTCCTATTTCGCAGGCTGTGCCTTCACCAAATCCTACGTTGGATATGTCCACGCAATTGCACATTCCCTCGGCGGAAAATATAATGTTCCACACGGGCTTGCCAATGCAGTGATCCTTCCTATGGTGCTGGAAACCTATGGAGACAGCATTACCCATAAGCTTCGCAGCCTGGCTCTGGCTGTCGGTCTCTGCGATAAACATGAGGACGATAAAACTGCTGCCCGGATGTTATTGATGCAATAAAAGATATGAAAAACGCTTTGGCATCGGAGACTATATTCCGGAAATCCAGGAAACAGACATCCCGGAGCTTGCCCATTATGCAGATAAAGAAGCCAATCCTCTGTACCCGGTTCCTGTGCTGATGGATGCCGGCGAACTTGAGACACTGTATTACAGACTGATGCCTCCGGCAGGCAATTGTTAAACAGACATTGGCATAAACAGATTTCGATATTTCGAATACAGGATTTTTTCAGAAAGGACTATAATTCCATGGAAAAAGAACAGATCAACCAGCTTTTAGATAAACAGCGCCAGTACTTCTACTCCGGCGCAACTCTTGACCTTGATTTTCGCATCAGCGCCCTGAAACGTCTCCGCGCTTCCATCCGGAAATACGAGGATCAGATCCACGCTGCGCTGAAAAAGGATCTGGGAAAAAGTAATTTCGAAAGCTATATGTGTGAGACCGGACTGGTGCTCTCCGAGATCACGCATATGCTGAAAAATATCCGCTCTTATGCAAAGGAACAGACTGTTCCGACTCCACTGGCACAGTTCCATTCCCGCAGTTTCCGTAAACCATCTCCCTACGGTGTAGTTCTCATTATGATCCGTGGAACTATCCGTTTCTTCTCACCATAGAACCACTGGTAGACGCCATTGCAGCCGGAAACACAGTCATCCTGAAACCAAGTGCCTACTCACCGGCAACAAGTGAAGTGATCCGTCTTCTCATCCATGAATGTTTCGATGAAAAATACGTTGCAACTGTCACAGGCGGACGTGCGGAAAACACACATCTTCTCAGTCTGCACTTTGATTACATCTTCTTCACGGGAAGCCAGTCTGTGGGAAAAGAGGTCATGAGAAAGGCTTCCGAACACCTCACACCAGTCACTCTGGAGCTGGGTGGAAAAAGCCCCTGCATCGTGGACAAAACAGCCAATCTCCGCCTTGCGGCAAAACGTATCGTATTCGGCAAGTTTCTGAACTGTGGCCAGACCTGCGTGGCTCCGGACTACATCTACTGTGATCCGGAGATCAAAGAAGCCCTAGTCGCAGAGCTTCGCAGACAGATCACACGCCAGTACGGAAAAGAACCACTGAAGAACCGGAATTATGGAAAGATCATCAACGAAAAGCATTTCGACCGTATCAACAGTCTGATCGATCCTTCCAAAACTGTCTGCGGCGGTGGTTCCAACCGTGAAACACTTCAGATCGAGCCGACGGTTCTTGATAACGTAACCTTCGAAGATCCGGTCATGCAACAGGAAATCTTCGGTCCGGTACTTCCGGTCCTCACCTATGACTCTCTCGGAGGTGCCGTAACAAAGATCAATTCCATGGCACATCCGCTGGCTCTTTATATCTTCACCGAAGATGAAAAAATGCCCGGGAAGTTACTTCCCGATGTGGTTTCGGCGGTGGCTGTATCAACGATGTCCTCATACATCTGGCAACCAGCAATATGGGCTTCGGCGGCTTTGGTGAAAGCGGCATGGGATCCTATCATGCATCGACGGCTTCCGGACATTCTCTCATTATAAGAGTATTGTAGATAAAAAGACCTGGATCGATCTTCCTATGAGATATCAGAAATATCGGAAGATTTATGAAAAATGGTACGGTTGTTTATGCGGTAGATATGAAGGGAGGGCGCTGCCTAATGCATCGCCCTCCTGTTACTTTAGATTTTCTTATTATTTTCCCAGATGATCTTTACCGGCATGATCCCGGTCAGTTCTTTGCTTTTTTCATCAGGCTGGCTGCAGCTGCATAAATTTCAAATTTCTTTCCTTCTTCCATCCGTTTTCCTGTTTCATCTACTACGGTGAATGCTTTTTCCCATATTGGATTTCTATTTTTCGGCTTTCTCCCGCCTTCAGGAATATCCGCTGAAAACCGGCCAGCATCGGATTGGGAATGGCATTTTTGCTGTCGATATTTTTTACATAGATCTGAACAACATCCTCTGTATCATACGCGCCGTTATTCTGCACTTCTACCTCCACGTTTATCTTCTGTCCACATGTTTTGACTCTGCTTTATCTACTGCCACCTTACTGTACGTCAGACCATATCCAAAAGGAAACTGTGCTTTTCGTTCCATATAGCGATATGTTCTGCCTTTCATGGAATAATCGGTAAAATCCGGAAGTTCTTCCAGGCTTTCATAAAAGGTCACCGGAAGTTTTCCTGATGGCGAGATTTCTCCAAACAGTACCTTTGCCGCTGCCTTCCCGCCCTGGCATCCAGGGTACCACAGCATCATGACGCATCAAATTTTTCTGCCGCATATTTCAGATCAAGGTCACTTCCTGCCAGCAGACAGAATACTACCGGTTTTCCGGTGTCTGCGATTGCTTCCATCAGTCCCGCTGTACTCCGGGAAGTTCAATATCTTCTTTATCTCCCGATACATAGCTGTTTCCGGTATCTCCCTCTTCTCCTTCCAGTGTCTCATCCAGTCCCATGCATAAGATCACTACATCGCTGTTTTCCGCAACCACCTTGCTTCCGCAATACGATCTCTGGTAAACGCAAGGTGCTCCGTCCGGTCTCGGAACAGATCACAGCCTCTGGAAGTAAGGATCCTTACATCGTCTCCCACATAATCCTGGATGCCTTCCTGTATGGTAATATACCTGGAAGCTGTTCCGTGATAATTACCGATCAGCGCCTGTCTGCTGTCTGCATTTGGTCCAATAATTCCTATTGTTTTCAGTTTTTCTTTATCAAGCGGAAGAATCCCGTTATTTTTCAGCAGAACAAAGCTTTTTTCCGCTGCTTTCTCCGCTGCATCCAGATGCCTAGGAGATTCCACCTCCAGATAGGAGATATTGTCATATTCGCTTCCATCAAACAACCCCAGCAGATACCTTGTGGTAAAAAGCCGCACTGCTGCCCGAGTTATGGTTTCTTCTGTGACAAGCCCCTTTTCGTATGCCTTCATAATGTGAAGATAGGTATTTCCACAATTCAGGTCACAGCCATTATTAATCGCCAGTGCTGCAGATTCAACGGCTGTATCCGTTACCATATGGTGTTCATGAAAATCACGGATTGCCCAGCAGTCTGATACAAAATGCCCCTGAAATTTCCATTCGCCTCTGAGTTTTTTCTGTAATGTGGGACTTCCGCAGCAAGGTTCCCCGTTTGTCCGGTTATAAGCTCCCATAACCGCTTCTACTTTGGCTTCTTTTACCAGACCTTCGAATGCCGGCAGATACGTTTCTTCCATATCTTTTGCGGATGCTTCCGCATCAAATTCATGACGGAGTGCCTCGGCCCGGAATGTACTGCAAAATGTTTGGCACAGGCTGCTGCCTTCATTGTATCCCCATTTCCCTGAAGTGCTTTTACAAAGGAAACTCCCAGTTCTTTTGTAAGATACGGATCTTCCCCATAAGTTTCATGGCCTCTACCCCATCGTGGATCACGGAAAATATTGACATTAGGAGACCAGAACGTCAATCCCTTATAAATATCTCTGTCACCGTTTACGGAATATGCATTATACTTTGCTCTGCCCTCTGTTGCCACGATACCGGCCATCTCTGCCACACTTTTCCGGTCAAAAGCTGCCGCCATTCCGATTGCCTGTGGAAAAACCGTTGCCTGCCCTGCTCTGGCAACACCGTGAAGTCCCTCATTCCACCAGTTATACGCCGGAATTCCCAATCTTTTTATTGCAGGTGCATCGTACCTTAACTGACTGGCTTTTTCCTCCAGAGTCATCCTGGCAACCAGCGCTTCTGCTTTCTTCTTTGCTTCTTCCCGATTCATCCCCAATTTCCTCCTCACCTTTTTTATATCATCTATCATTTGGTCTCTGACTGTCAAGTAGATATTTCCTGCAATTTTTCCGGCCTCTGTTCAGAGCAGAAAAAAAATCTGCTTTACCCTTTCTTTGGGATAAAGCAGATTTTTATTACACTTTGTGATCTGTGTTCCGATTTCAGCTGGGAACTTATCTGATCGCATCCTTCATCTCTTTCACATAAACCTTCACCTTCGGCACGCAGTCTTTGCCGTAGGCACCACAAAGCTTCACGATCGCAGATCCTACAATGGCACCGTCTGACTGATCTGCCATTTTTTTTGCCTGCTCCGGTGTGGAGATTCCGAATCCTACTGCACATGGAATGTCTTTCTGGGCTTTTACCAGCTTCACCATAGCTCCGATATCTGTGGTAATGCTGGTACGCATTCCTGTTACACCAAGGGAAGATACGCAGTAAACAAAGCCTTCCGCCTCTTTTGCGATCATGGCGATCCGCTCATGGGAGGTCGGTGAGATCAGGGAGATCAGGTCAAGGCCGTACTGTTTGCACACAACATCAAACTCTTCTTTTCCTCAAACGGAACATCCGGAAGGATCAGTCCATCCATTCCAACTTCCGCTGCTTTCTTGATAAACGCTCTGTTCCGTAAGAAAATACTACGTTTGCGTAGGTCATGAATACCATTGGGATTTTTGTATTTTACGGATTTTTTCTACCATTGCAAAAACTTATCTGTAGTCACGCCGCCTGCAAGTGCCCGGACATTAGCTTCCTGGATCACAGGTCCCTCTGCGGTAGGATCTGAGAACGGGATCCCAAGCTCGATCAGGTCTGCACCTGCTTCTTCCATTGCATATACCAGCTGCTCGGTAACCTCCAGTGACGGATCTCCGCAGGTTAAAAAAGGAATGAATGCCTTTCCATTTGCAAATGCTTCTGTAATTCGATTATTCATGGATATCCTCCCTCTGTAACGTGCGATTGCCGCACAGTCCTTATCTCCACGTCCTGAAATGGTAACTACCATGATCTTGTCCTTTCCAAGTGTCGGTGCGATCTTTTTCGCATAGGCCACTGCGTGGGCACTTTCGATCGCAGGAATGATTCCTTCTGTTCTGGAAAGATATTCAAAAGCCTCTACTGCTTCGTCATCTGTAACAGGAACGTACTCTGCTCTTCCGATATCATAAAGGTGTGCATGCTCCGGACCTACACCCGGATAATCAAGACCTGCGGAGATGGAGTATACCGGTGCGATCTGTCCGTATTCATCCTGGCAGAAGTAAGATTTCATACCATGGAAGATTCCGAGACGACCGGTTGCGATGGTTGCCGCAGTCTCCGCAGTATTCACGCCACGTCCTGCTGCCTCACAGCCGATGAGACGAACGTCTTTGTCCTCAATGAAATTGTAGAAGCTTCCGATAGCATTGGAGCCGCCGCCTACGCAGGCCAGGACAACATCCGGAAGTCTGCCCTCTTTTCCAGCATCTGTTCTTTGATCTCCTTGGAGATCACTGCCTGGAAATCACGTACGATAGTTGGGAACGGGTGCGGGCCCATAACAGAGCCCAGTACATAATGGGTATCTGCAATACGGTTTGTCCACTCACGCATGGTCTCGGAAACGGCATCCTTTAAGGTTGCGGTTCCGCTTGTGACTGCATGGACTTTTGCTCCGAGAAGACGCATTTTGTAAACATTCAGTGCCTGACGTTCCGTGTCTTCTTTTCCCATGAATACCTCACATTCCATTCCCATCAGTGCTGCTGCGGTTGCAGTTGCAACGCCGTGCTGGCCGGCTCCTGTCTCTGCGATGACACGGGTCTTGCCCATTTTTTTTGCCAGGAGCACCTGACCAAGTACGTTGTTGATCTTGTGGGCTCCTGTGTGGTTTAAGTCTTCTCTTTTCAGATAGATCTTGGCTCCGCAAGGTCCTCGGTCATATGTGCCGCATAGTAAAGACGGGATGGTCTTCCTGCGTATTCATTGAGAAGCTCTGTGAGCTCACGGTTGAATTCCGGATCGTTTTTGTAATGGTTGTATGCTTCCTCAAGCTCCAGAACGGCGTTCATCAGTGTTTCCGGGATGTACTGTCCGCCATGGATGCCGAATCTTCCTTTTGACATGTTATATTTCCTCCTTTATGTTCCTTACTGCGTATACTGCTTCTAATATTTTATCCGGGTCTTTGTGACCGTCGGTTTCTACACTGCTGCTTAAATCTACTGCCCAGGGGTGAAGCAGATGTATGGCCGATTCCAGATTTTCACAGCCCAGACCTCCTGCCAGAAACCAGGGACGTTTGATCGCCGGTACCAGACTCCAATCGAAAGTTTCTCCTGTTCCTCCTACGCCCTGATCCAGCAGAATATAGTCTGCTTCCGAACGGATCGCTTTCTTTATATCTGCTTCTGTTTTTATGGAAAAGCCTTTATCAGAAGCTGGTCTGTCATGGTCTTAAGCTGTCTGATATAATTCTCGTCCTCCTGTCCGTGAAGCTGTGCCAGTGCGATGGTTCCTTCGTTTAAAAGCTGTGCGGGAAGCTCCACCGGTGCATTGACGAATACGCCTACCGGCAAAATGCTATCATCCAGTTCTTCCCGGAGACCCTTCAATTGCTCCACGGTGACGTTTCTTCTGCTTTTTGGGAATTCTACAATGAATCCTGCAAAGTCCGGTTTAGCCTGGTTCACGGCCTGGATATCTTCCGGGCGGGTCAGGCCGCAGATCTTGATCCTGGTTCTGCTCCCATGTTTCAACGGTTGTTCTCTCATATTCAGCCAATCCTGCCCTTTCTGTCTGACCCTGCCCCTTCCTGTTTCGTTACTATTTGCTGCTGGTCAGCTCTGTTACTTATTTGCTCTATTCTTTCGTTTGGCCTTTATACAAGCGCTCCACCATTCAGATTTTCCAATGCAGCTTTCTTATCCGGGCTTCGCATCAGGGTCTCACCGATAAGGACTGCACCTATCCGGTTTCTTTCCAGGATAGCGATATCACCTGCATTTTTGATTCCGCTCTCAGACACAAATACCACATTGTCCGATGCCAGGTTTCGAAGACGGATGCTGTTATTCATATCAACCTTAAAGGTTTTCAGGTCACGGTTGTTTACACCGACGATCTTTGCACCTGTCTTTAATGCTCTTGCCACTTCATTCTCGTCATGAGCTTCCACCAGTGCATCCATTCCCAGAGCTTCTGCTAACTCTCGGTATTCCAGGAGCTCCTGGTCATTTAAGATAGCACAGATCAGAAGTACAGCCGATGCGCCGAATGCTTTTGCCTGATAGATCATGTACTTATCCACCGTGAAGTCCTTCCGAAGGACCGGAATATCCACTGTTTCTGTGATCTCACGGAGATAAGTGTCACTTCCCATGAAATAAAATGGCTCTGTGAGGCAGGAGATCGCAGATGCACCTGCTGCCTCGTATTCTTTCGCAATTTCCAGATACGGAAATTCCGATGCGATCAGCCCCTTGGAGGGGAAGCCTTTTTTACTTCACAGATGTAGGACATACCCGGCTTTTTCAATGCTTCCAGAAAGGACGGCTGCTGTGGCGCTTTTTCTGCCAGGATCTTCAGCTGATCCAGGGGAAACTGAAGCTTTTCCTTCCGGATACGTTCTCTTGTTTTTTCTGCGATTTCCTCCAGAATGTTTTTTTCGCTCATTCTTTGTTTGTCTCCTTGATATTTCAGTTCAACTCTCATTCGGCAATTTCAAAAAGTCTGACAGATTAATGTTTCCGTTCATATCTCTTCTGATAGGAATTGCCGATTTCTCTTCTGCCGCTATTATTTTCAAATCTCGTTACTTAATTTGATGAATTCCTCAAGCTTGGCAGCAACTGTACCACTGTCGATCAGGTTTTCAGCCATCTTCACGCCATCTTCTATAGTCTTCGCCTTTCCTGCGATATAAAGTGCTGCACCTGCGTTCATGCAGACCGCCTGACGCTTCGGGCCTTTTTCGGTTCCGTTTACAATGGCTTTTGTGATCTCTGCGTTCTCTGCCGGTGTGCCGCCTGCCAAATCTTCTTTGCTGCAGCGTGTATAGCCGAACTGCTCCGGTGTGATCTCATAGGACTGGAACCATCCGTCCTTGATCTCGCACACAGAAGTCGGTGCGCTCATGGAGATCTCATCCAGCTTATCCTGTCCGAAAACTACCATTCCACGGTTCACGCCAAGCTTCATCATAACCTGTGCCAGCGGCTCTACCAGTGACTGGTCAAAGACTCCCATCAGCTCCATGTTTGCGCCTGCAGGGTTGCTTAATGGTCCGAGGATATTAAATACCGTGCGGATTCCCAGCTCTTTACGGATCGGTGCCACATATTTCATGGCAATATGATAATTCTGGGCGAACAGGAAACAGATGTTGATCTTTTTCAGGATCTCTGCACTTTTTTCCGGCGGAATGTTGATCTTTACGCCAAGTGCTTCCAGAACATCTGCTGCACCGCTCTTGGAAGATGCTGCACGATTTCCGTGTTTTGCTACCGGAACGCCACCTGCTGCGATCACAAGAGAAGATGTCGTGGAAATGTTAAAGGAATTTGCTCCGTCACCACCGGTTCCTACGATCTCCAGAACATTCATATCGTGGAGAAGCTTGATGCAGTGTGCACGCATTCCGGCTGCTGATGCAGTGATCTCATCAATAGTCTCTCCTTTCAGGGAAAGTGCAGTAAGGTAGGATGCCATCTGTACCGGTGTTGCCGCTCCGTCCATGATCTCATTCATTACGGCTTCTGCTTCGTCATATGTAAGATCTTCTTTTTTTGAAAGCTTGATGATTGCTTCTTTGATCATTGTTGTTTCCTCCTGTTCTGTAACGATTCTATCTTTTATGGATTGCTGTTCTCTGTCTTATCTGTCTCTGATAACCTTCATAAAGTTCTCGATCATTGTTTTTCCATCCGGTGTCATAACAGATTCCGGATGAACTGTAATCCGAATATCGGATATTCTTTATGCTCCAGTGCCATCACCTCTCCGTCCTCAGACTCAGCGGTAACAACCAGTTCCTCCGGTAAGGTATCCCGGATAGCTGCCAGTGAGTGATATCTGGCTGCCGGAAAAGTTTCCGGAAGTCCTTCAAACATCCGGCTCTTTCCAACTTTATGTATCTCTTTCTGCTTTCCGTGCATCAGCTCTTTTGCGTAGGATACTGTCCCTCCGAAGGCTTCACAGATGGACTGATGTCCAAGGCAGATACCAGGATTGGCAGCTTGTCTTTGAAATATTTTATGGATTCAATACAGATTCCCGCATCCTCCGGTTTTCCCGGACCAGGGGAAAGGATCAATGCCTCCGGCTTCATGGCCTCCAGCTCTTTGATGGTCACTTCATCATTTCTTACCACCTTGATATCCGGCTCCACAGAACCGATTAGCTGGTAAACATTGTAGGAAAAGCTATCATAATTATCGATCAGTACTATCATTCCAGTCCCTCCTGTGCAGTTTCGATTGCCTGTACAACGGCTCTTGCCTTGTTGCAGCACTCCTGAAATTCACTTTCCGGAATACTGTCTGCTACGATCCCTGCTCCTGACCGGATACAGATCTCACCGTTTTTCTTATAAACCAGGCGAATGGCAATACAGGTATCCAGGTTTCCGGCAAAATCCAGATATCCGATAGCACCGCCGTAAATGCCTCGCTTGCTCTGTTCCAGTTCCTGGATGATCTGGCAGGCACGGAATTTCGGTGCTCCGGAAAGTGTTCCTGCCGGAAGGATGGCATCCACTGCATCCACTGCATCCCTGTCATCCCGGATCTGGCCGGTAACTGTGGAACCGATATGCATCACATGAGAAAAACGCTCGATGCACATATATTTTTCTACGTTCACAGTACCGATCTTACTGATCTTTCCGATATCATTTCGACCAAGATCCACAAGCATGTTATGCTCGGCACGTTCTTTTTCATCTGCCAGAAGTCCTTTTCCAGCGCTTCATCTTCTTCTCTTGTCTTGCCTCTTGGCCTGGTTCCTGCTAACGGAAAGGTACTCAATTCTGTACCGGTAAGCTTTGCCAGTGTTTCCGGTGATGCTCCGGCGATCTCAATATCATCACTGGAAAAATAAAACATATATGGGGAAGGATTGGTAGCCCGAAGAACACGGTAAGTATCAAACAGGCTTCCCTCGGCTTTTGCTCTCATAGGATTGGAAAGGACTACCTGGAAAATATCTCCTTCATGAATGTAATGTTTCGCTTTCTCAACCATCTCACAGTATTTTTCTTTCGGGAACTGCGGCTTAATGGAAGATTTCAGTTTCAAAGACGGAAATTCCTTCTGTCTACCGTTTCGGATCAGCTTCGCCATCTCTTTTAATTTTGCTTCCGCCTTCTGGTAGGAATTTTCCGGATCATCCGTCATCACACCGGTGATCAGAAGCACCTTCTGTCTGTAATGGTCAAAGGCGATCACCTGGTCAAAAAGCATCAGATCCATATCCCGGAAATCCTGTACTGTCTCATCGGTAAGCTCCAGCTTCGGTTCGCTATACTTAATGTAATCGTAGGAAAAATATCCTACCAGACCTCCGGTAAAAGTCGGCATATTTTCCAGCACCGGGCTTTTGTATTCTTTTAGAATCTCCCGAATGGCATCTCCCGGATGCTTCACCTGCTGTACAGTTTTTTCTTCAGTTCCGTCCTCATGGATCCTGCGGATCTGAAGTTTTCCGTCTGTACAGGTGATCTCCATGGATGGTTCATATCCCAGGAAGGAATAGCGTCCCCATACCTCTGTCTGACTGGCACTTTCCAGAAGATAGCAATGTCTGCTGGCTGTGCGTAAGGTCCTCATGACTTCTACGGGTGTATAGCGGTCGGAATACAGCTCTCTGCATACAGGGATTCGCCGATATTCGCCTGACTGTGCGATTTCTTCGATTTTTTCTAATGTTGGATACATGTACAGGCCCTCCTGAGTTTTTCATTCCTTACCGGAGGACAGGACATTCGCAATCCGCATTCGCTGCTTGCTCATAAAATCAAAAAAGCCCGTCTCCGACAGAATCTGGTTCTGTCAGGGACGAGCTTTAAATTCAAAATCACCCGCGGTGCCACCCTGATTCACGGTCTGACCCGTGCACTTGGCGGAATACCTTCATATTCCCGGCAACTGACGTATGCCCTCACGTCACAGAATACTTGATACCCGAAAGTATCTTTCCCTGTGCCTCTGCGGTCCATTTGATAAACTGCCTCTCGACCGGCTCTCACCCTCCCGGACTCTCTGTGCGCGCATGAATATCTTTATCTCCGCTTCAACGGTTTAGTGGTTTAGTGGTTTACTCAATTAAACTTTTTCTATAAAATAGCACAGCTTTTCTGATATGTCAATACAAATGTTGAAAAAAATATCATTTTGTTCTATAATTGTATAAAAGTAATTGTTATAAATATCACATAAGAAAGGAGTTTCACCAGAAAAACACTATGGCTGAAAGAAATACAAACACCTGGCTGGATACCCCCGATCCACAGGTTTTATCAAAAATTCCGCAAAATTTAATGATCTGATGATGATGTATCGATGTACGGTCCGTGAGGTACGTACCAAGCTGGAAGTCCTCAACGATGAATTTTCATTGGAATATAAACGTAACCCGATCTCCTTCATCAAGACAAGGATCAAAAAGCCGGAAAGCATTTACAAAAAGCTCAAAAGGCTCGGCTATGAGTTTACTGCGGAGAATATTCAGAATCAACTGAATGACGTGGCAGGTATCCGTGTTGTCTGTGCTTTTATCGATGATATCTACACCATTGCAGACCTGATCACCAGGCAGGATGACATTACCGTCATTCAGGTAAAGGACTATATCAAAAATCCAAAACCAAACGGCTACCGCAGTTATCACATGATTGTGGAAATCCCCGTATTCTTCTCCAAGGGAAAAACTCCCATGCGTGCAGAGATCCAGATCCGTACCAACGGTATGGATTTCTGGGCTACTCTGGAGCATCAGCTGCGTTACAAGCAGAATATCGAAGAAATGGACGGTTATGAGGAAGTCAGCAATGAGCTGCTGAACTGCGCCCGCGCTGTGATCGATATGGATAACGAAATGCAGCGGATTAAAAACAAGATCGGACAATTCCATGATATTTAAAAAACAGGTGAGGCTGTTACAGCCTCACCTGTTCTTTCTCACTGTTTTTCACCCGGACGCCCGCGGTGTCATGTGATAATGTTCCTTGAATACCCGATGAAAATAACTGTTATTTTCATAGCCTACAGCTGCAATGATGTCACTGACAGGAAGATCTGTTTCACACATCAGCTCTACAGCCTTGTTCAGACGCTTTCTCTGAAGAAGTTCCTTGAAATTAAACCCTGTGCTTTTCTTGATCATCTTACTGAGGACATGCATGGGAAGATGCAGACGACCACAAAGCTCCGTCAGCGTGGCAGTCCGATATTTCTGTTCAATATAATCCAGTGTTGTCATGGAGATCATATTTTCGTACTGATTGGGCAGACGCATCTCCACATACTGCACCGATTCTACCAGATACATGAAGATCAGGCCCATTGTGGTCTGATTGATCCGCTCTCTGTTCTCCTCCCCGTTTACAAGAGAATAGATGATATTTTCCAGAAGATTCTGGATCTGCAGCACTTCCGCAACCTTAAAATGAAGATATTCCCCACGCTCTTCATCCTGACGCAGGACATTCACCAGAAAATCTGCCAGCATATTGTCATTGCCCGCCATGGAATAGGCCACATCAAAAAACTCCGGCAGCACCATAAAATTGATCGCAATATCATTCTGCCCCGCTTTCAGAATCTCATGCTTCGTAAACTGATTGAGAAAAAGCAGCTCACCTTTGTTAACTATGACTTTTTTTCCGTCAATGATATTCGTCAGAGATCCCTCACACACATACAGCACTTCCACAAAATTATGCCTGTGCGCCGGAAAATACACAAAACGGGTGTGTGTACGCACAGCGATCAGCCTGCCTTCTTTCAGCATCTTACGGCTGTCCACGGTAAAGTCCCGACCGGATGTGTAGAGATCTTTGTCTACCTCTGCCTCTCCGTCCAGAATTCTCCTCTCTTCATCTGTAATTTTTCTCAGCTGATCCAGTAATGCCTGCTGCATGTATTTTGCTCCTTTATCTGTTCATGGTTTTCTGTTCTGCTGTCCTCATTTTAACACTGCAGCCATAAGAGTACAACCAGAATCAAAAGACTGAAATTTTTTCGGAAACCTTCTATACACCAAATTCAAATATACGAAACAAGGCGGAGTCCGAAGACTCCGCCTTGTCCTGAAAGGATTTATCATATGATTATACAGTCAATCTGAGGATTGATTAGTACAGTTTAGCCATCTCCTCGATGTTGCTTGTATCGAATTTCAGAGGTGCACCAAGAACAACTTCTGTACCGCCGTCATCAGCATCTGTTACTGTGTAGTCACCAAGGTCACCAGCTGTGAACTTGTCATCTTTAGCACCTGTGATGTCGCCGTTGATCAGAGAGATTGTTGTGTAAGCACTGAGTTTTCCAAGGCCCTGCATATCCCACAGATAGAAGTACGGGCAGGAATGAGAATCATCATCACCTGTGTACTCCTGCATCTCAGATGGAAGTCCAAGTCCTGTCAGCTTGCAGGAAGATCCGTTATCCTGAAGATATTTAGCTGCTGCTGCGATACCAACTGTTGTAGGTGCGCAAATAACTTTCAGATCCTTGTAGTTCTGAAGAAGAGCTGCTGTCTGGTCTGTGGATTTCTGCGGCTCATCATCACCATATACAACGTCTACAAGCTCAAGCTTGCTGTATTTTTCATCGCCTTCCATGATAGTCTTCATTGCATCGATCCATGCATTCTGGTTAGCGGACTGAGATGTAGCGGAAGGATAGCGAACTGTCCCTCACCACCGGAAATATCAAGAACTGCATCCATAAGTGCCTGAGCAACTTCTTTCGTACCAGCCTGGTTTACGAAATCTCACGGCTGTCTTTGTTCGGTGCGGAGTCGAAGGAAGATACTTTGATTCCCTCATCCATAGCTTCCTCAAGCTTAGCCTGAAGAGCGTTAACATCGTTAGCGGAAATACAGATTGCATCGAAGTCCTGGGAAATCAGGTTGTCAAGAACCTTGATCTGTGCATCAGCTGTAGCTGTCTCAGGATAAACGACCTGAACCTCGCCGCCTTCAGCCTCTACTGTCTCCTGGAAAGATTTCGCTGCGATCTCGAAGAATGCATTACCGGCTGCTTTACCAACCAGAGCGATCTTTTTGTCTTTTGCGGAATCGCCAGCTGCTGCTTCTGTCTTAGTATCTTCGGATTTGTCATCTGCTGCGAGAACCGGGCAAACTGTACCAAGAACCATTGCTCCACAAAGGATTGCGCTAATTACCTTTTTTTTCATTGTTGTTCCTCCCTATAAGAATATAATTTTTTTTATATGCTACTGCCTCCGCTACACCAATGGAGGCAGCTAACAATCATATGAGTTTCAAAAGTGATATTTAGTTTTTCTTCATTGCGACTGCTTTTTTCACATCGCCGATGATATTCGGAAGAGCTACTGCTGCTACCAGAAGTACACCGATGATGAGAAGGATCACCTGAGCATTTACGTTCTTCTGTCCAAGGCCAACTCGTAAGCATACGATGATGAATGCAGAAATGATACCGCCGGCCAGGTTACCTTTACCACCTGTGGAGGAGATACCTCCGAATACTGCCATTGCAATGGCATCCATCTCAAATCCGTTACCGGTTGTTGTATTTGCACCGTAGGAAGAGGATACCAGGAATACTGCGCAAAGTCCGGACATAAGTCCCATAACTGTGTAGATGATGAAACGGATCTTCTCTACGTGAACACCTGCGTAATAAGCTGCCACACGGTTTGTTCCGATCGCATATGTACGGCGTCCAAATGTACTCTTTCCAAGAAAGATCGCAAAAAGTACACCAAGGATCAGCACCAGGAAAAGAATATATGGAATATTTCCAACCTTTCCACCGATAGCACGGAAGCCATCTGTGTTTGTGATCGCAATACTTCCGCCGGCTCCAAGTGTTACCTCAGCGATACCACGGAAGATGATCTGTGTTGCCAGTGTTACGATCATTGGAGGCAGCTCCTTGAAACGGGTAAGGATAAATCCGTTAACCGCACCACAGAGGCACCAACAACCAGTGCTGTAAGTACTACTACAATGAACGGAGCGTTTGTGTTGCAGACCATACAGCTTAAGGTAGCGGAGAGACACACGATCGCACCTACGGAAATATCAATCTCGCCTAATACCAGGATGTACGCCATTGGAAACATCATGAATACCTCTGCAAGGTAAACCGGCATCTGACGAAGAACACTCTTCATATTATAAAACTCAGAAAATGATGCGCAGAAAATATTTACCAGGATAAAGAGAATGACCAGGATGCCTTCCCAACTGAATATGATGTGTTTCATCGGATTTTCCGGCACATTGTTAATACTTCTTCCAGATTTTCCAGCCATGATTTACATCTCCCTTCCCTTTAATGCGTTTTTATCTGCGATTCTCTGCAGAACAACGTTGATCACAACTACTACCAGGATGATAACACCCTTGATCATGTTCTGCCACAGTGAACTGATACCTACAAGCGGAAGAGCTTTTGCGATCGTTGCAAGGATAATGGAACCGAGGAATGCACCTACTACGGTTCCACGTCCACCGCTCATGCTTACACCACCGATAACGCAGGCTGCGATAACATCCATCTCACCACCGTACTGCATATCAGGCATTGCAGAAGCATAAACAGATACCTGAAGTGCTCCGCCAAGACCTGCGAGGAATCCCATGATCACATATACAAGAAGGTTGATATTCTTTGCATTGATACCGGAAACCTGTGCTGCACTTGCGTTACTTCCTACTGCGTAGATCCTACGACCGGTTCTTGTCCATTTCATAAAGAAGAAGAATACTACGTAGCATACGATGATCACCCAGATTACCTTGTTGATTCCAAGGAAATTTGTGGTGGCAAAATTCTTAAAATCACCGAGAGCTGCGGCACTTGCCCACTCACCACCGTGAGAAACAAGATATCCCATTGCTCTGTAGATGTACATAAAGCCCATGGTTGCAATGATCGGCGGAACGTTTGCTCTTGAAATTACAAGACCTACAACCAGTCCGCAGGCAATACCGATTGCCATTGCAATGATGAAAGCAAGTAATGTGCTTGTGATATGTCCGTATTTCAGAAGCATACCGATGGACATACCGGAAAGTGCCAGAGTTGACATAATGGAAATATCAATTCCGCCTACCAGCATGACACATAACATACCAAGTGACATTACCATTGTTACTGCATTATTTTTCAGCATCTCCATGAGTGACTTTGGCGTAAGGAATGACGGCTGATCGCTGTGACAACTGCAAACAGCACGATTACGATAATTGCCAGCAGAGCCTCTCGGGAGCCTGTAATCTTCTTGATGACAGATTTCTTTTCCATTATTTAGTCCCCTTTCCAGTGCTCTTTTCCATGGACAGCTCAAGGATTCCCTCCTGTGTTGCCTCTCCTCTGTTCAGTTCTCCTGTCTTGCGGCCATTACACATAACAATGATACGGTCCGCCATACCCAGGATCTCCGGCATCTCGGAAGAGATCAGGATGATTGCATATCCTTTCTTTGCAAGGTCTCCCATGATCGCATAAATCTCAGCTTTGGCTCCGACATCGACACCCTTTGTCGGCTCATCCATGATAACTACTTTCATTTCCTGAGCAAGAGCTTTCGCAACAACAACTTTCTGCTGGTTACCACCAGACAGAGAGCTTGCCGGCTGGAAGATATCGACTGCTTGGTATCTACTTCCTCAAGAAGTTTCTTGGAAGTTCTCTTTCTGCCTTCTCATCGTTAAATCCGGATTTTGCATATTTGCTGATGATCGGAAGTGTTACGTTTCTTCCAAGTCCCCAGCTCATAACCAGACCCTGTTTCTGTCTGTCCTCTGGAAGAAGGATGATACCTTTTTCCATTGCATCAGACGGAGTCTTGATATAAATTTCTTTTCCCTCAAGGAAAACTTTTCCTTCGTCCGGACGGGTAATTCCACAGACAGCTTCCATAACCTCTGTACGTCCTGCACCAACCAGACCGGTAAGACCTACGATCTCGCCTGCATGTACATTGAAAGAAACATCCTTGAAAAATCCTATTCTGGAAAGATGTTCGATACGGAGCATCTCATCTCCAAACTTCACTTCCGGTTTCGGGAACAGATCGTTAATCTCACGACCAACCATTGCCTTGATCAGATCTGCGTTTGTGATTCCATCTACATCATAGGTTCCAATGTACTGGGAATCACGGAATACGGTAACTCTGGAAGCCAGACGGTACATATCTTCGAAACGATGGGAGATAAAGATAATGGAAACACCATTCTCTTTCAGCTTGTCAACCAGTGTGTAAAGCTTCTCGGACTCGTTTCTGGTAAGTGCTGCTGTCGGCTCATCCAGAATGATGATCTTCGCATTTGTGGAAAGTGCTTGGCGATCTCGACCATCTGCTGCTGTGCAACAGAAAGTGTACCCATCTCTGCTGTTGCGTCAAAGTCTGCATCCAGCTCCTTCAGGTACTTGTTTGCCTCCTGATTCATCTCTTTCCACTGGATCATATGATGTTTAATGATCTCATGACCCATAAAAATATTTTCGGCTACTGTAAGATGCGGATATGATGTAGGGTGCTGATATACGGCAGCGATACCTGCCTCCTGGGCATCCTTCGGACCTTTGAAGTCAACCTTCTGTCCGTTTAAGAACATCTCACCCTCTTCTGCCTTATGTACTCCGGTAATAACCTTGATAAACGTAGATTTACCAGCACCATTCTCACCCATCAGCGCATGAACTTCGCCAGGTTTGAGCTGGAACTGTACATTATTCAGAGCTTTGACACCGGGGAATATCTTCGTAATACCTTTTAATTCAAGAACATATTCTGACACGGCTCTTTCTCCTCCCTTTCCTTTAATCTGATTATATTCTATCATCCGGCCCACAGATTGATAATGGGAATATTTTTGGATAAGGGTAAAATATTCTTCTTTTCCCTGTAAAATATTACTCATAAACCATTGTCCCATTCTCGTATTTCTATATACTTTATGCTATAATGATAACGCTGACGTTACAGTTTTCTGGGAATATAAACAGAGCTGTAAACGTCCGATTTACGAAGCTATAAAGCTATGCTCGATTGGAGAATTGTATATGAAATTACTGATCGTCGATGACGAAGAACTTACGCGTACCGGACTGATCTCATCTATCGACTGGGATTCTCTGGGAATCACCGAGATCCTTCAGGCAGATGATGGTGTGAACGGACTGGAAATGGCCAGACTGTATAAACCTGAGATCATTCTCTGCGATGTACGGATGCCGCGGATGACAGGCATTGCCATGCTGGAGCGTCTGGAGAAATTCCTGCCGGACAGTATCCCTATCTTTATGAGCGGATATTCTGACAAAGAGTATCTGAAAGCTGCCATCAAACTAAAAGCCATCAATTACATCGAAAAGCCTCTGCATCCCGAGGAAGTACAGGCGGCAGTTCTGGAAGCGCAGACTCTTTACAAACAAAAGCTCCGCTCCCATCGTGGCGAAGCGATCCATTCTCAGGAAATCGCTACCCGGCTGGCACAACAGCTGACTCTTCCACCTTCCGATAACAACAAAATTGCAGATCTCTGTCTGGAACTGGGGCAGCCGGAGCTTCTTGAGAACGGCATGAATTTTACCTCTGTGATCGTAAAGCTTAATGAATCTATGGAGGCTTCCGGTATTTTCCTGGAAGATCTCCAGAACGACATTTCCTGTTTTCTGGAGCATTACCATCTGAAATGTCTTTTTGTGGAAAAAAGAGTTCAGTATCTGGTCCACCATATATATGGAAGGAATGCCCTTTCCCCGACTACCCTTTCCGCAGTGGGAAGCTATATTTCCAGACAATATGACACCTGCGGAAAGCATCTGATCGCTGCCGGAAATACCGTAACGGATATTTTCAGGGTTTATCAGTCCTACGCTTCTGCCGTGATCCTTCTGCAGAACTGTTTTTTCTTTCCGGAAAAACATTTCTGACGGAAAATTCCATCCGCCTGCTTTCACCGAAGGGACCGGTTCCGGATTCCCTGCATTCACCGGAAAATACTTTTTCCAAATATCTCCTGGCCGGAGAAGAAGAACCCTGTTTTCAGTTTCTTGATGAGCTTTTCCGGTATTATAGCTGCAATCACACATTTATGCCTAACCAGATCCGTGATCTTTATTACCAGCTATTTAATACACTTTCGGCTTCCCGTAAAAAAAATCAGCTGGAAACCGAACTTCATGAAAAGCAGGATCTGATCGTAGATACGTTAAACAACGCCTTCACCTACGAAGAGCTTCACAAAGCTCTGAAAGAAAAAACCGCCCAGTATTTTGAAGATGCGAAAAATTCCCAGCCGGAAAATTCCACGATCTTTATGATCAAGGATTATATCAGCCGGAACTATATGAACGATACACTTTCCGTAAAAGATATCAGCGGCCATGTATACCTTTCCGCATCTTATGTATGCACTTTTTTCAAAAGCGAGACCGGACAGACTCTCAATCAATATCTGACAGAATACCGAATGGAAAAGGCCAAGCAGCTGCTTTCCGATCCCAAATACAAGATTTCCGAGATTTCTTCCAAGGTAGGCTATACGGATGGCAATTACTTCGGAAAAAGCTTCAAAAAATACTCCGGCTTTTCCCCGTCTGAATACCGGGAGAAAATGTCATGAGGGCCCTCTGGCGCGTTTCAAAAACGGCTACCTGAATTTAAACCTGCAGACAAAATTCACCATTGCCCTGATCAGCATTGTGGTAATTCCTGCCTGTCTTACCGCCTTTCTTTTTTATGGACGACTTTATAGCATGGTGGTTTCCAATACCATCCGGCAGGAGCAGGACGCCTCCGCAAAAACTGCACCTCTGATCGAACGGACTATGGATACGATCCTCGCTACTACCCGGAATATTACAGGACAGAATTTTTTCAGGAACTTTTTTATATGCCGGTCAGCGATTCAGCAGAACAGCTTGCAACATCTAACCATGCCACTGATTTTAAAAATGCCGTTCAGCGTCTGACCACAGATTCCATTGTTACCGATGTACAGATCTATGTGGATTTTCCTGATGATCTGAAGACACTGGATACTTATCCCAACACTAAGAATATCCTTGCTCCCTTAAGTCAGGCGAAAGGTACCTACTGGTACGGTATCTTTCAGGGAAACCGGAACACCCAGGAAATGTTCTGTCCTTCCTTCTATCTTGGTCCCAGGGAAAAAAAGAATTATGGTGATATGGCATATATCTGCCCTTTAAGCCTTTATTATCACTCCACTGCCTATAAGGCTTATCTGGCAGTGTATTATTCCGATGACAAGCTTACTTCCATTCTTTCCGACAATCTATCTCTGGAAGGAAGTGTTTCATATATTGTAAACGAACGTGATGCCATTGTTGCTACCTCAGATCTGTCATTATCCGGAATCTACCAACTGGATTACGACACCATCAAGGCTTCCTTTATGTCTTCCAATAACTTCATTGAGCGGAACATTCTGGACACAAAGGTTTATGCCGGTTTTTACAGCATTTCCAATACGGACTGGTTTATGGTGACGGTCCTTCCTTCCCCGCCGCTGATCCATGCGAGCAACCGACTGATGGTCCAGATCGTACTGATCTATGCAGTTTTTCTGGTTCTGGCTCTGATTTTTGCCAATGTACTGGCTCATTCCATTACCGGAAGACTTCTTCTGTGATCCGGCAGATGCAGACCGTCCGCCACGGCCCGCCTACTCCTATGGAAAGTCCACAGGCACATGATGAGATCGGTAATCTTATCGATACCTACAACTATATGACTCGAAAAATGGAGGAACTGATGGAGAAGCAGGCTAAGGCTGCAGAAGATCTCCGGATTGCAGAATTCAATTCCCTCCAGGCACAGATCAATCCGCATTTTCTTTATAATACCATGGATATGATCAACTGGATGGCACTGCAGGGACAGACCGATGAGATCAGTCACGCAGTGCAAAGTCTTTCCCGTTTTTATAAGCTGACTCTGAGCCGCAAAAAAGGAATCTCTACCATTGCAAGGGAGCTGGAGCATGTAACCATCTACGTGCAGCTTCAGAATATGCGCTACCACGACAGCATTGAGCTGATCACGGATATCCCGGATGAGCTTTCAGAATACCAGATCCCGAAGCTGACTCTTCAGCTGTTGTGGAAAATTCCATTCTTCACGGGATCCTGGAAAAGAATCAAAATCCGGAACTATTGTTATTACCGGATGGATGGAAAATGAGGATATTGTTCTTCTGATTTCCGATGACGGTGTTGGGATTTCGCCGGAAATCCTGTCAACTATCCTTCCGGAAAGGGAAAAAGCCAGTCCGGCGGCACAAATATCGCAGTTTATAATACCCACCGGAGACTCCAAATTCTCTATGGAAATAATTACGGACTCACTTATTCCAGCAAGCCTGGAGAGGGGGCAGAGGTTGAGATCCGCTTCCCTGCACATCGCGAAAAGTAACTTATGTTCCACAAAAATCTTTATTCAGAAATGAGGTATGACACTATATGAATACACAGCCAGAAGCTCTTTTATATAATTTTAACGACCCAGAACGCTTCGCCAGATCCGCCGCTATCTGAACCGTCAGAAGGTTAAGACACGGATCGTCACTGCGCCGGAATTTCTTCATCCGCTGGGATATCTTTTTGAGATTCCGGGATTTCATCCCTCATCCAGTTTAATCTGGGAAGCAATTTCAGTGATGAGATGATCGTGCTGAAGGATTTTCCAGTGCACAGATGGATGATTTTCTTGCTTTTTCCGTGAAAACCAGATCCCGCCTGTTGCACTGAAGGCCATGCTCACACCGGTAACTCAGCACTGGTCTTCCATCCAGCTGCACG
>ENA-OQAS01000046-OQAS01000046.1-human-gut-metagenome-genome-assembly--contig:-NODE-46-length-60043-cov-3.816259_pt1 | contig 60043 bp, 71 predicted proteins | sample MGYA00242733_ERZ504523 | MGnify/ENA primary metagenome ERZ504523 (study PRJEB26092, sample SAMD00036239) | human gut metagenome | host: Homo sapiens | study: EMG produced TPA metagenomics assembly of...
TGGCTTGCCGATGCCAAGGGACACCAGTACGCCCATCTCCTGACGTCGGTCGTTCATCCACAGTAAGAGCATGAGACTGAGAACTATCACGGCCGAAATGATCACGCCGATGGTACACCCACATTGGCTTGCGGAGTACCACGAAAAGGGATGTCGTTGGTATACCACACCTCGATGGTGTTGGAATTGATGGATGTGCGCAAAATTTTGCAGTTCATCCCTAAGTGTTTTCCTTCGCCCGTTTGCGTGAAACCTTTGCCGAATTCGAAGGGAGTGACCGCAGATATCACTTGTCCGTTAGGTAGTTCAGCCCTGCGGTATGCCTGCCGGGTGGTGTAGTCGATGTAACTGCCGGTTACAGGTGTTTTGTCTTCCGGGCGGGGATTGGGACGGTCATTTTGCTCCGGCCATACGTTGGTCAATGATACGCGGTCACCGGACACGGTCATCAACAAATGTCCCGGCCGGACTCTCCCTTTGTAATTCGATTGGTAGGTCACCTCGATACCTTGCGCATTCTTCACTTTTTTAGGGTAGTTCTGCGCGTAGATCGTTCCGGTGCTAAGCAGGAAGCACAAGCCGATTCCTACGTCTTTCAAGATGGTTCTTTTCATTTTTCTTATTTTAAAGTATGATATAACAATTCGTTTTACATGAAACACAAAATCCTCCCTTCACCCTATCCGACTCATTACCAGCGATCTGCGGTGTAGGAACGTCCGTAATGCCCTTTAACCGGTATGTAGGCAGTGGCATTTTTGTAGCCCTCGCGTTGTAATGACGGATGCTCTCCTTGAGTCAATGTTTGCAGGCGACGGTAAGCGGTAGAACGAGTCATTCCGCAGACCTGCTGCATCCGGGCGCAGGTGATGCTGCGATGATCTTTAAAATATTCACTCAGCAACCCGTCTACTTCGATAGGCGACAAGTCCACCGTGTGCACCTTGTATCGTTCTCTTACAAAATGCGCCCGGTTTATAATACTCTTCTTGAAACTTTTTTCGGGCTGAAAGTTGATTCCTGTTATCTGTACTGTGCCACGGGTCATTTTCTTAGGATTTTCACTCTCTGTGGAGCCGATGCTGACAGAGAAATACCCTAATCCGTTGATATGGATTCGCTTGCCGTCACCTAATTTCTCGGACAGAATATCTATCAGTCCCTCTACCACTGCCGCCCAGTCCGAACGGCTTACTGAAGTATAAAGCGTAGCCTCGTGTATCAAGTCCTTCGAGTGGATGGTCTGCTTGTTGGTGTTTCTCACATGGTATTTTTTCTTTTCCCCGTCATTTGCCGGAGATTCATAGATATCAAATTTAATGTCTGACATAATGTACTATGTATTTGTTTTATTTATAGGATGTTATCGTGCAAACTTACAGAACATTCTGTTGCTTCACCTTAGTGAAGCGGCAGTTTCACCCGTGTGGCAATGGCTCTTCACTAAAGTGAGTAGGCAACTTCACGTCAGTGAGAACCCAGATTCTTCCGGACGAAGGTACGGATTCTTTCGTCCTCTTGCAAAGATTCTGCCATAAATGTTTCACACGTTGGATTTATTTTAATTTGTCGGGCAAAGTTCTTGCAAAACCCTGTTTTGCAGAACTATCTTCACACCTCAAATCAATAAAAAAACAGATTTAATGGAAAAAGAAAAAGACTCAAAACTGAAACAAGCCATGAAAGGGCTTGATTCATTCCTCACCACTCATTATTCCTTTCGTTACAACCAAATAACAGAACAATGCGAATTTCATGACAAGCACAAGTTCGATAAATACCGTGTGGTGGATGAGCGGGAATTCAACACATTGGTTATTAATGCAATAGAGGAAGGCGTGAACTGTATGGACCGTGATATGCGCCGTTATCTGGGTTCGTCACGCATTCCTTCTTTTCACCCCGTGACAGCCTATTTGGAACATCTGCACACTGGGACGGGCACGACAGAGTAAGCGAGCTGGCACGCTCGGTAAGCGATGAAACGCAATGGGTGGAGGTGTTTCATATCTGGATGCTGGGCATGGTGATGCAATGGAGCGGTAAAAACCGGATGCATGGCAACTGCCTGATTCCCATTTTGGTTAATCCCCTTCAGGGCCTGAAGAAGTCTACCTTTTGCCGGTCGCTCCTTCCACCAGCGTTACGTGGATATTATACCGATGACTTCGATGTGACCCGCGAGGGGGATGCCCTGCGCAAAATGCGCTCTTTGGCTCTTATCAATATAGACGAATTCAATCGGATGGAAGAAGGTAAACTGGCACGGCTGAAGAATCTAGTCCAAATGAGCGGTCTTAGTATGCGCCGTCCGTTTCAAAGCAGCTATAGCCAGCAACCGCGCCTTAGCTCATTTATTGGCACCTCCAATTTTTGCGATCTGCTGACCGATTCTTCCGGTAACCGCCGTTTTTATCCGGTGATGACCAAAGGGAGTATCCGTTTGCCTCGCATCAATTATAAACAACTTTATGCTCAGTTAAGAGATGAACTAAAACATAACCGCCGCTATTGGCTCTCACCCAAAGAAGAACAGGCTGTCAGCTTGCGTAATGACGCATTTTTGCGCCGTCCCATAGAGGAAAGCCTCTTTTATAGCTGCTTCAGTCTGCCCCGAGATGAGGAGAAGTTTCAAAGATGGACTATCGGCCAGATTTATGAAGTGATGAAAAAGGCCAGTCCTGAAACCATGCGTGATGTCAAGATGAGAGCCTTCGGAAAACATTTGGCTCTGATGGGAGTGAAGAAATTACATACCCGCTATGGCGACCAGTATCTGCTGAACCGGCTCTAACTGATAAACCATTTCGAGGAAATACTGAAAGTTCTGTCACCATATAATATTGAAGTCCAGCGATATGTGGTGACAGAATAAAAAGTATTACAATACAATATTTATTAATCCTATCCTAATTTAAATTTGACTATGGTAACGGGATGGTAGCTAGTAGAAAACTGGTAGAAATCGCAAATTTATTTCCTGTTTGTAAATTCAAGGACAAAGATCATCTTAAAATTACCAAAGTACATATACTCTGATTATCAGACATATAGCTGCAAGAGTAGTTCTGAAGGAACTAAGGAAACGGAATTACTTGATTTTCAATAAACTTTAAAAAAAATCACAGCTATGTTAAAACGACTAAAATCAGTCAGTATGTTGCTGTTCCTAATGGGTGCCTCTACCGGAGCAGCATACGCGGTCGCCAATCCCGGCGTTGCCGATGTGAAAATCACACAACAAAATGGAGCTTGTACAGGAGTTGTAGTAGACGCTACAGGTGAAACCGTTATCGGTGCGTCTGTAGTAGTGAAAGGTACGACTAATGGTACGATAACCGGACTTGATGGCGACTTCTCTTTATCCAATGTGAAAAAGGGGATATCATTCAAATTTCATTTGTAGGTTATCAAACAGTAGAGATTCCTTGGGATGGACAACCCATGAATGTAACTTTACAGGATGACACACAAACATTGGGTGAAGTTGTAGTGACTGCTCTTGGTATCAAACGTGAGAAAAAAGCACTGGGTTATGCCATGCAGGAGGTAAAAGGTGACGCGTTACTTGAAGCTCGTGAAACGAACCTCGCAAATGCTTTGACAGGTAAAGTTTCAGGTGTCCAGATTATCCGTTCAAGTAATGGTCCTGGCGGTTCTTCCAAAATCCAGCTTCGTGGTGCGAATTCTGTAACAGGTTTGAACCAGCCGTTAATTGTTGTCGATGGTGTGCCAATGGATAACTTTACAGGAGCAAGTAATAATGATATTGATAACCCGACATTGGATATGGGTAATGGACTTTCAGATATTAATGCTGAAGATATTGAGTCCATGTCTGTGTTGAAAGGTGCGTCAGCTGCTGCTCTTTATGGTTCTCGTGCCGGTAATGGTGTTATTTTGATTACAACTAAAAAAGGAACAAAGCGTGAAGGTTTGGGTATCACCATCTCTGGTTCAGTTTCCGCTGAGACAACATTTATGCTCCCTAAACGCCAAAAAGCCTTTGGACAAGGTGAGAATGGCGTGTTCGACTCAACTAACGGCTATAGCTGGGGACCTGAAGTAACAGGGCAAAGCTACACAAAATGGGATGGTACAACTGCAAATATGCAAATCTTTGATAACGTAAAAAATTTCTTTGATACAGGTGTGAACTTATCAGAAAGCATATCATTCCAGCAGCAGTATGATAAAACATCCATTTACACCTCATTGAATCGTATGGATGACTCCAGCATGATACCGGGTGCTAACTTAAGCCGTACAAACTTAACTTTGCGTGCATCTTCTACTTTTGGTAAAGATGATCGTTGGAGTATTGATGCAAAAGTACAATACATCAATACCCTCGCAGAAAACCGCCCTATCAGTGGTGCACGTGGGAATAATGCATTTTATACTATTTTCAATATGCCTACGACTATTGACATCCGTGACTTTTCCAGCCCTGTCAAAGACGAATTCGGCGAAATGATCTGGTGGAGTAAAGGAGGTATCAACCCTTATTGGTCTAAAGATTATAATCCCAATAAAGATAGTCGCAATCGTTTCCTGATGAACGGATCATTGAAGTACAAATTTACAGATTGGCTGGATGCTGAAATCAAAGCCGGTAGTGATATGTATTTCACTGAGGGTGAAGAGAAATTGTATGCAGGAAGTCCTACTAATAATAAGAACAGCCGTTACAGCACTAGTGAGAAAAAGTTCTTCGAAAATAATTTCAGCTTTTTGATCAGTGGCCATAAAGATGAATTGTTTGGAAAATTTGGTGGTAATTTCTCTTTTGGTGGTAACTTAATGGAAAGAAAATCTACAGGTTTGGATAATTCTATGGGAAAATTGACTGCGCCCGATTTATTCTCTTTAGCCAATGGTGACAAAAAAGATTTGTCAATAACCGAAACCTATATTCATAAAAAAATCAATTCTTTGTATGGAACTCTTGGGATCAACTATAATGGTTGGGCATTCTTGGATGCAACTTTCCGTAATGACTGGTCATCAGCTTTGAATAAAGAAAACCGTTCATTCTTCTATCCGTCTGTTTCATTGTCATGGGTGATCAGTGATATGGTGGGTAAAGTAGGCAAAGGCATGCCCGAATGGTTTACTTATGCTAAAGCACGTGCATCTTTTGCACAAGTAGGTAACGATATGGATGCATATCAGTTATATAATACATATAGTATTGGTTCAGACCCTAATGGCAATACAACTGCCGGACAAGGAAAAACCAAATACGATGCAGATGTACGCAGCGAGTTGATTACTTCTTGGGAAGCCGGTGCTGAATTGAAATTCTTCAATAACCGTTTAGGAGTTGACTTTGCATGGTACAAGACAAACGCAAAACGCCAGTTAATGAATATTCCTTTAAATAACCTTTCCGGTTATGATAACATGAAAGTAAATGCAGGTAACATTCAAAATACCGGTATTGAAATCATGTTGAATGCACGCCCTATCGAAACAGCTCAATTTAGTTGGGATACTCAGTTGAACTTCTCTCAGAACAAGAGTAAGATTATTGAATTATTACCGGGAAAACCAGGTATGCAGTATGCTTTAGGAGGTTCTGACGCATTACAGGTTTATGCAGTTGCGGGAGGTGCTTATGGTGAAATCTGGGGTACCAAATATCAACGAGTAGAAGAAGGAGAATTTAAAGGACAATTATTACTCAATGAATCAGGACTGCCACAGGCCACTAGTGACAAGCATAAGATTGGTGAACAACAGCCTGACTTCCTATTAGGATGGACAAATACATTTAATTATAAAAACTTCACACTTAGTTTCCTGATTGACGGACGTTTTGGTGGCGATATTTTCTCATTCACCAATATGAACTTGCAACGTAGTGGTATTGCCGAATGTACTGCTCCAGGCGGTAAACGTGAGGATATCGTTGTAGCGGGAGTTATCAAAGATGGCAACGGTTATAAGGTAAATGATCAAAGTGTTTCTTTAGAACGTTATTACAAAGCTTTGGCTACAGGCCGCGCCGGTATTTCGGAAGCTTATATCTATGATGCTACCAACATCCGTTTGCGTAACATCGCCTTGAGTTATCGTTTCCCGTCATCTATGTTGAAAAAGACTCCGTTCCAACAGGTTAAGCTTGGTTTCACCGTGAATAATGTATGGATGATTTCAAGCCATTTGGACGGCATTGATCCGGAATCAGTATATGCTACAAGTACTAATGCAACAGGTTTGGAGAACTCGTCAGCTCCGACATCACGTTCTTACCTGTTTAATGTAACTCTTGGTTTCTAATCATAAAAAAGAAAAAGAACAATGAAAACAATGAATAAATTATTTTTGGGGCTTGGCTTTTGCGCCGGATTAGTTTCCTGCTCTGACTTTGATGAAGTCAATACCAATCCCACAGCCGCCGGTGAGGAATATGTAAAACCTCAATATGCATTGAATAATTCTATAGGACAGGCACAGATGAATCCCGGTACCGCAGAACGTGTAGTAGTCTATAATTGGGCTAGTGCTGCCAGAATTTGTGGAGAAATGAGTTTTCTGAACGTAGGCCGCTATAGTGATGACTACACATCTGCTTATTATTATCCTGATCTCAGTTCCAGTATTAAAAATGCTACGTTGGCTATTACAGCAGTAGAAAACCAGCTCGAAGCGGCCACTACCACTGCACATGAAAAAGAATTTTTCCCGAACGTAAAGCAGTTTGCCCGTATCTGGCGTGCCTATCTTATCAGTGAGTTTGTTGATAATTTCGGACCTTATCCTATTGAAAGTTTCCTAGGGGAAAATCCTGTTTTCAACTCAGAGAAAGATGATTATGAATTCATTTTAAAGGAGTTGAAAGAAGCGGCAGCAGCTATCAACACCTCTGTCCTACCTGTTGAGGCAGAAGGCAAATGCGACCCGTTTGACAATGTAAAATATGATCCTGTGAAGTGGCAGAAATATGCAAATTCACTCCGTATGCGTCTGGCCATGCGTTTATCAAACATCGACAAGGCAACTGCACAGGCCGAATTTGAGGATGCAGCCAAAGGTAACAAGATTTTAACGGCTGATGATATGTTTGCAGTAAAAGAAAATGATGGATGGGATGTCTTTTCCGGAGTATATACCCGTTCATTTGACGATCAGGTTCTTTCTTCAACAGTTGCCAATCTTCTGACTAATTTAGGTGGTATTAAAGTAACAGAACAACGTTCCGATTTGGCTAGTTATGTTAAACCAGCTAATTATTTAGGTATTAAATATGACAGACATTATGTTGCTAATACAGATAATCCTACTAAACAATATTGGCTGGATGGTATGCCGGAAAATCTTGACCCGCGTGCATTAAAGATATTCTGTCTGCCTGATGATGAAAATGCTGAGAACTACATAGATAAATATAATGACAGGACAGCTAAAGATTTCGTTCTTTACACAGTAGACGAAAACGGAAATCCGATTCCTAACAAGGATAATCCCGGAGAAATAAAGATTGATGCAACTCGTTGTTGGAATGGTTATCCCGCTGGTTCGCGTGGTGGATGGTCACCAACCTTGGCTTATAACCAACTGGTAACAAATGGATATGGCCCCGGCTGTACTCTTCCAATGTTGGGTAAAGACTACTGTAAGGGCAAATCTCGCATATTCTTTGCAGCATGGGAAACGTATTTCTTGCTAGCAGAAGCTTCATTGTATGGTTGGAACACTGGAACAACAGCGAAAGAAGCCTATGAAAACGGTATTAAAGCTAGTTTTGAATACTTTGGTGTTAGCGAATATGTGAATGATTATCTGAATTCCACCAACTACAATCGTGTAGGTACTTCAGTCAAATTTGATCATACCACTGAACCTACTGCTGAACAAATGACTTATGTGGATGGATACAGCAAGGAACAGAAGACTGTTACTTATGAATATCCTACAGCTTCTAAAACGTTATATGGAAAAGCATTGAATGACCACCTGACTAAAATTATCACTCAAAAATTCATTGCACAAACTCCGTATTTGGTATTGGAAATGTGGTCGGATTTCCGCCGTTTGGGATTACCATTCTTTGAGATTCCTGCAAACGAAAGTTCAATGACCGGTTCAGACATGGTCAATGCCTGGAATCCTAATTCTTGGAAAGACGGACAGAAATGGGAATTTTATCCACAGCGTATGCGATATCCTTCCAGTCTGGAGAATGCAGACCCCGAAGGCTATAAACAAGCTGTAGAGTTATTAGGAGGCTCAGATAATATCATCACCCCTTATGGTGGACCGGACGTAATGCCTTAACCTGAAACATTCATAGAATAATAAGTTAGCCAGCTAATGCATACTTAAAGTATTACGAATTAGTTGGCTAACTTATATTATTTTCTGAATGTCCCTTATTATGGCCCAAAATCATTTGATATTCTGATGTCGGCAAAGCATATTACACATGAATCATAGATTCCCTAAACATTCATAACTACACAAAAAAGAAGGACTACCTTCTCACGAAGCCAGTCCTTTCATTTGCTATTAATAATCTAGTAATTTTCTGGTAAATTTTGAACGCTTTCTTATCTAAGAAACAAGCATTAACGCTCTTTTGTTTATTCCTCCATTGTAAAACTTTTCAGTATTTTTTCGGCAATATTTTCATTTTCCTTGCTATAGATAATAGATATATAAAATCCACTACCTGCCGCCTTAGTCATCAGACAAGCATAAAGACAATGATCTGTTTCGCAGCTTCCTTTTAAATAAGTACCGAAAAACTGTGGTAACTCAAACTCCTGCACAGCCGACTGGTCTTTCACCCCGTCATCATTGGCATAGTCTTTTAATACACTCTTCAAGTCACTTTTTGTCATACCATCCGAATCCAAAGACTGAATGGTGATATAAAACCTGGAATTGTTCAGAAGAAAAGTCTCCTCTGTATCCTCCTCCACCAAAATCCCTTTTGGAGCCTCAAAAGTCAGACCATAGGCTGTCCATGTAATAGGAACCAAGGCTTGCGCACTTGCTGACAACCAGGCCAGACTTAAAAACACAAGAAGTAAAACCTTTTTCATTTTTAATTATTTTACCAATAAAACTCCGATCAGTCCACAACTGATTATTTATCCTTTTCACGGATTTCCACACGACGAATCTTTCCACTGATGGTCTTTGGAAGTTCTTCTACAAACTCTATGACACGCGGGTACTTGTACGGAGCAGTCACACGCTTCACATGATCTTGCAACTCCTTTACCAACTCAGGTCCTTCCTTACCCTTAAAAGTTTTAGAAAGGACAATCGTCGCCTTTACTACCTGACCACGGATTTCATCAGGCACACCGGTAATGGCACATTCCACAACAGCCGGATGGGTCATCAAAGCACTTCCACCTCGAACGGGCCTATACGATAACCCGAACTCTTGATCACATCGTCAGCACGGCCTACAAACCAAAAATAACCATCCTCGTCACGCCAAGCCACATCACCTGTATAATAAATACCATCATGCCAAGCATCTTCCGTTAATTCCGAAGCACGATAATATTCTTTGAACAATCCCAATGGTTTGCCCCTATCTGTACGAATAACAATCTGACCTTGTTCTCCATCCTCAGCAGAACGCCCGTCGTGTGTCAACAAATCTATATCATATTGAGGATTAGGTACCCCCATACTTCCGGGTTTAGGCTCCATCCAGGGAAAAGTACCTAAAGTCAATGTAGTTTCCGTTTGTCCAAAACCTTCCATCAGACGGATACCTGTGATTTTCTTGAACGTTTCATATACAGAATAGTTCAAAGCCTCTCCCGCCGTAGTACAGTATTCCAAAGAAGAAAGATCATATTTACTAATATCCTCCTTAATTAAAAAACGATAAATAGTAGGAGGAGCACATAAAGAAGTGATATGATAATCCTGAATCTTTCCAAGAATATCTGCCGGTGTAAATTTTTCATGATCATACACAAAAATATTGGCTCCTGCTATCATCTGTCCATAAAGTTTTCCCCAGACAGCTTTCCCCCAACCTGTATCGGCAATGGTAAGATGAAGACTGTCACGATGCAAATTATGCCAGAAACTGGCAGTTACAATATGTCCCAAAGGATATGTAAAATCATGTGCCACCATCTTAGGTTCGCCTGTAGTGCCCGAAGTGAAATACATTAATGAAGTATCTTCATTCGTATTGGGATGTTCCGGTTTGACAAAAGGAGCAGCTTTTTCAATACCTTTATGAAAATCTTCAAAACCCTCCGGAATATCCGGTCCTACACTGACCAGTTTTTTTACTGAAGGACAATCGGGCATGGCATCTATAATATGCTTTGTTATCACATCTTCTCCTGCAGCTACAATCATCTTGATATCAGCAGCATTACAACGATACACGATATCCTTTTTTGTCAACAGATGAGTTGCAGGAATAACCACAGCTCCTAACTTATGCAAGGCAATAATAGAGTACCAGAACTCATAACGACGCTTTAAAATAAGCATCACCATATCACCATGACCAATACCAAGGCTCTGAAAATAAGAAGCAGTCATATCCGTATACTTTTTCAAGTCTGCATAAGTATATTGTATATGCTCCCCTTTATCATTAGTCCATAACAATGCTTTCTTATCGGGTTCTTCGGCAGCCCAGGCATCTACTATATCATAACCAAAATTAAAATTTTCAGGGATTTTAATCTTTAAATTCTTTATAAAGTCCTCTTGTGAGGTAAATGTGGTCTGTTCTAAGAATTTTTCTACCATAATCTTATTCAATTAAAAATTGAGAACCAAAAATTAGAAATAGTTGCAGTCAATGACAACGCTGTCTTTTTAATCTCAATTTATTATAATATTACTGCCAAGAATTTCACAGTCTTATCATCCAATGCCATCATACCATGTGGAATAGAAGAATCAAAATAAAGACTGTCACCTGGATTCAAGATCAATTCTTTTCCATTTATATTAAGTAACATTCTTCCTTCAATAACCAAATTGAATTCTTGTCCCTCATGTGAGTTAAAATGAATCGGAGTATTTTCCGGTTTCGGTTCTACAGTCACAATAAAAGGATCAGCCTTACGCCCGCGAAAACCGGAAGCCAATGACTGATATTTATACGCCTTGGTCCGTTCTACCGACACTCCTGAACCACAACGGGTCAGAAAATAAGAACTCATCTTAGGTTCTTCACCAAACATTAATACATCCAATGCAATACCGTATTTACGGGCTATTTTCTGTAAAGCACTGACAGAAATATCTTTCTCCCCGCTTTCCATACCCAAATACTCTTCCACTGAAAGCTGGCAACTTTTAGCCACTTCATCAGGAGTCAGTTCCAGAACGTCCCTTAATCCCTGGAGACGCTCAGCTATTTGTTTTATCTGGTCACTCATAATCTTATTGTTTTATGCTTCAAAGATAATGAAGATTTAAGAATTCCTAGCAAAATTTCATTAAGTTTCGAAGAAAACCATCTGACAGACAACATTAGTTAAGATTATATGCAAAACGTTTACTCTCCGAACGTACAGCATCATCAGCACATTTGAAACAAGACAAGAACCACAAAGTTAGCTTCCGAAGCCCCTCATCCTTTCCACAAAATTCTGAATCACCGGATACATAGCCTCAGGCGATTCCAACTCATAGCAAAGAGTTTCCAAAGGACACCAACCTGTCCGGTTTCTGTTCCAAATACGAGAAACTATTTGAACACACTCCACCTTAATATTCGCCTTGTGCAATACAGCCAATGCAGGCTCACTGATGATATCCGTATAAACCTCCCGGACACCCCCCAGCACCATCAATGCGGCAGCTGCTTTTCCTACCACCTTGTCAGCAACCTGCGCTCCATGCAAAAAGACCGGATGCTGATTCAGCAAATCATATAAATCGGCTACCCCGCGTTGGGTAAAAGTACGGATCTCTTCCTTTCTGATAACACAGGAATAGCCGCCTTCATGCAACAATCTGATTAATTCATCCATCTTCCTTTCTATTTCATTCAGATAATACGATGCATCTCATGACCTTCTACATAAATAGCACTAAACGGGCGGCTCGGACAAAGATTTTCACAAGCGCCACAACCGATGCAACGTTCTGTATTCACAACCGGTATCTTAAGTGATTTTTCATCATCGGCATCTTTAGGAACCATCAAGATAGCCCCCGTAGGACAATGACGGGCACAATTTCCACAACTTACCCCATCTGTGTTCACTATACAATTCTGAGCAACCCACACAGCATGACCAATCTGTACAGATGACTTCTCTGTCAGATCAGCCAAGTGAATAGCATCAGTAGGACATACTTCTGCACATTTCGCACACTCAGGACGACAATATCCACGTTCGTAAGACATCTCGGGCTGCATCAGATGTTTCAAATCACCGGACGGACGCAATACCTGATTAGGGCACACCGACACACAAAGCTGACAAGCCGTACAGTGCTGCGCAAAATGACGGAAACTCAATGCTCCCGCAGGAACAATAGGAGTGGCACGCTTGGAACTTTCTTATCTATAAGAGGAGCCAGACCGCCATCCACTTTCTTTTCCTGAGCTTTTACGGCAACACTTGCAGCAATCAAAGCCGAAACCGTAAAGAACCCACGCCGTGCAGTATCTACCTTTTCTTTGTTTAAAGACGCCTGAGAAACCTGTTTGCCAATTCCTTCACTTGCCGGAGCCTGTTTCTTCAGAAGCATCTGCCCCGATACATATTTTATTGCCCCTTGGCGGCACTTGCCTAGACAATCCATACAAGCAACACAACGAATAATCAATCTCATGTGCTTTGGGATTAATGCAGGAAGACTTGCAATTACGAGCACAAAGTCCGCAACCATTACATTTAGACGTATCAATAACCGGTTTAAAATAAGAATATCTAGATAAGAATCCCAATACTGTACCCACCGGGCAAATGGTATTGCAATAAGTTCTTCCTCCACGCCATGCCAAAATAAAAAGCACAATCACAGTACCCACTGCAACTGCAAAAGTAGAAAGACCTTTCATCCAAACATCTACCGAATAAAAAGCATAACTGTCCACACGCTCCGCCCATAGGGCAAGTACATTGTTCCCCCACTGATACAAAGGTGTCAGCAGGTTAGAAACGATACGGCCGTATGCACTGTAAGGAGCAATCAACGCCGCCAATGAAACCGCCCCTGCTACCAAAGCGACGACAAACACTGCCAATACCCCATAGCGTAACCACGACAAAGCAGGCGAGTAGCGGAAACGATTCTTCTTTACCTTTCCCGAAACCCAGGAAATGATATCTTGAAACACCCCTAACGGACAGATAACCGAACAATAGACACGCCCCAAAAGCAGAGTCAACAAAACAAGGGCTATCACCACCCCCACATTCAATGCCAGCACGGCAGGAAGGAACTGTATTTTCGCCATCCAGCCAAACCAACCATGCACAGTTCCTGTAAAATCCAAAAACAGCAACGTGATCATTGTAAAGAACAAAAGGGCGGCGGCAAGTCTTATTTTACGTAACATAAGCATTCGTTATTTTATCATGTTTATCCATTCCATTATAAAGTCTCTTGTTTCAACTGTTCCACATATGCGTCTATGCGATGCAGTTCTTTGGGAATATCAATGCTTTGAGGGCAATGCGGATTACACTGGTTACATCCGGTACAATGGCTTGCCTGCCGCAGTTTGGGCACACTACGATCATAACCTATCAGGAAAGCACGCCGTGCACGGCGGTAATTCTCATCCTGACTGCTTTTAGGCACATTTCCTTCGTTGACACATTTATTATAATGCACCAGAATTGCCGGAATATCCAACCCGTAAGGACAGGGCATACAATATTTGCAGTCATTGCAAGGAATCGTAGGGAACTTCAGCATCAATTGGGCTGTTTCTTCCAAGAACTCTTTTTCTTCCTCATTCAAAGGTTCCAAGGGCGAATAAGTCCGAAGGTTATCCTGCAAATGTTCCATATAAGTCATTCCACTCAACACACACAACACGTTGGGATACGTACCGGCAAAACGGAACGCCCACGATGCCACACTGTTCTCCGGGCGACGCTGCTTCAAGCGCGCCACCAGGTGGTCGTTCAGTTTAGACAAACGTCCTCCCAACAGCGGCTCCATAATCACAGCCGGAATTCCACGCTTGGCCAACTCTCCATACAAATATTCCGCGTTAACATTTCTACCCGAAGCATGGCGCCAATCTACATAGTTCATCTGAATTTGCACAAAATCCCATTTCACATCCAGCGACAGCAAATAATCAAACACTTCCACCGATCCGTGAAATGACCATCCCAAATTACGAATACGGCCTTCTTCACGCTCTTTTAGTAAAAAGTCAAGAACTCCATTGTCAATATAACGGTCATGGAAAGTCTTGATCCCTTCCCCTCCACCTACGGAATGAAGCAAATAATAATCCAGATAATCCGTCTGCAATTCTTTCATCGACTGATGGTACATCTTGATGGAATTCTCACGAGTATAGTTTTGGAAATTGGACATCTTTGTCGCAATCAAGAGCTTTTCGCGGGGATAACGTTTCAAGGCCGCACCGGTGGCTCTTTCAGAAAACCCTTGGCAATAAACAGGAGATGTATCGAAATAATTCACTCCGTGAGCGATAGCATAATCCACCAGTTCATTCACCGCATCCTGATCTATCACATTTCCATCGCTGTCCGGTGCAGGTTTCAACGGCCAGCGCATACATCCATATCCTAAAAGTGAGACACGCTCCCCTTTGGGGGAAACGCGATACGTCATTTTATCCACAGGCACTTCGCCCAACACAGAAGCCTCGGATGAAGCCGGTTTCCCTTCGGATGCACAACCATACAGGCTGCCGCCGATGCAGCCGCACTGACGCCTACTATCTTCAGAAACTTCCTGCGGCTCATTTCCTCTTTATCTCTCTTTTCCATAACCTTTTTATACTTAAGCACTGATTACCAATATTCGCAAAGATAAAAAGATTCCTTGATATTTATTGCGGCAAAGCACCTCATAATTACATAAAATGCGCACATAGTGCCACATGAATAATATTCTATCATAAAATGCCAAAAACTTCTTTCATTTTTGCATAACTCCAAACATACAGATCATTATTCTTCAAAAAAATACCATCCCATGAAAAAACTACTTCCGGCAAACTTATGCCTCTTCTCTTCCTTTCCGCTCCGGGTATAGGAACAAGATATTCTGATAGCTACTCCGAACACCTCCCTGCCGTTGCCCGTTCCCGAAAACGTGAAGCCATTATTACCTACAAGAAAATCCGTCCGATGATACAGCTGGACAATTTATCATACCGTCTCATCTCACCTTACAATGATAAAGGTGTTTCCTCACTGATGCTCTACACCCCACAGAAAAAACATGCCGTGTTCTTGCCTACAAGATTCAGCATTATTGCAATCAGATTGTTCCCCGTTTCCGCATGGACAGGCTGAAAGCGACAAGCAATACCGCATCACGGAACTAAACCGGAAAAGATGCCCGTCCGCTGCCACTGGACAACAAAATGTTCTCCGGAAGAATACTGATGAAACAAGGTGTCGAGCTACCGCTACAACATGAGTACGCCAGCCGCATACTGGAGCCGCCCGAAGTGAGCTAAACCTTCCGGTTGATATTGACAGACAAAAAGAGGATGTCAAAACTCTGTTTTTGAAAATACGAACTTATATCTGGCATTTGAACATCCTAAAAGGCTAAAGAAAGGGCCATATCATTACTCAATACAGAGCTTGATACGACCCTTTTTTAAGTGTTATAAATACGATCTGTAACTTTGCGAGGTAGCCATTTTAGTTTGACACATTTACCCTTTTTTGTCTATCAGTCCATTCCGATACGTTTCATCAACTCATCATATTCCTTCTCTTCCCTGCACAACGGCCTGTACCAGGTATATTTCAACACCACGTGGTCACCACCAGCAGCAACACCGACGCAATGAGTCCCCCCGTACCGCGCACCACCAGATACATGGGCACAATAGTGAGACAGCACTGCCACACGATACCAATCGCCACATTGAACATATCCCGCTTGAAATGGCGGTTGCGCGTCACCTGCGGATAGCGTGCTACCGCCTTGGCCGCCACCGGTTTCCACCACCCCCACGGACGTACCCGGATATAGAAGTTCACCAGCGTCTCCTCGTCAGTAGGAGGTGCCGAGTACGTACCCACGATACAACCCACCAGCGAAATGCCGAACAACACGGGGAAAAAATAAAGTACCAACGAATCGGGTACCGTGAACTTCATCACAATGGCAGCCACCACACCCGAAGTCATTCCCCAGAAATACCCTTCACCATTAAACCGCCACCAGTGCCATTTCAACACATTGGCGGCAATATATCCGCCGAACAACGCGCCCACAATCCACTGGAAAATCTCTTGATGTCCTTCAGAAAAAAGCCCATCACCGTACTGATAACCACCACCAGTACCGAAACGAGGTAACTCGCCCGTATCTGTGTCCTGACGGAAGCCCTTGGGTTGATATACTTCAGATAAATATCATTCACCACATAGGCCGGTGCCGCATTCACCGTAGAAGCGAATGTAGACATGAATGCCGACAGCAATCCTGCCAGTAACAAACCCGCCAGCCCCACCGGCACATACTTCGTAATCAGGTGAGGAAGAATTGTTTCGAAATCCGTGTGGACAGCCGTCATCTGTTCCAGTCCTCCATCCACTTTAAAGAAATAGATAGCCAGCAACGCAAACCCCATAATCATCAGATAACGCGGAATCAGCAGAATGACCGATACCGAACCGCTCATCAGCGCCGCCTCCTTGGGTGACTTGCACGACAGGATCTTCTGCATGTCATAGTTCGGAGGAGGCCCCGCCATGCTCATAAAAATCCCTTTCAGCAACGCCATCATCACAAAGACACCCATCAGGCTGTAAGGCTCGTCCGCCATGCGTTCCGTCAGCAAACTCATCCGTTCACTCCAGTCAATGTCCAGCGTCCAGCCGAAGAAAGGCGACTCCCACCCTGCAGGCACAAATTCCCGGATCATTTCAGGAGCCACCATGTTCATCCCGATAATGGCAATGACCACACCCGCCACCGTCATGATGAGGAACTGCACCACATCCGTCCACACAATGCTGAGCATACCGCCCAGCATCACATAGAAGGTAGCAATGGCCGTAAAGAAAATGCCGTAAAAATGAGGCACATATTGTACCGGAATATCCCAGGGCACATACTGCGACACTACCTCCCACGGAAAAAAGATCTCCATGAACTTGCCGATTCCGATAAACCCGTAGCTCAAGAAGCCCAGCACGCTGAGCAGAGCAAAGACAATGACAATAGTATGCGAGAGCGTAGCCCCCCGCCCCTGCCGAAACGGGTCTTTATCCATTCGGCGCCCGTCAGCACATTGCTCCGGCGGAGCCACACCGACAGATAGACCATCAGGAAAATTTGATTGAACACGGGCCACAACCATGGAATCCACAGACTTTTGAACCCATAAGCAAAAGCCCAATACACCATCAGCATGGTGCGGTAATATCAAACATGCCCGATGCATTCGACAGCCCCAACATATAAAACGGCAACGACTTTCCGCCCAAAAAATAAGAATCCATATTCTTTGCCGCCTTCTTTTTCAAAAACAACCCGATGGCGACAATAACCATCAGATAAGCACAAATAATCAGAATATCAACGATATGCAATTTCATAGTATCCGCTTCATCTTTTATTCAAACACCTGTGTCATGGGGCGTCCTATCCACACCTGCGGTTGCTCCAGATTGAAAACAGATGCTATAGTAGACGCACAGTCAAACTGCATCATGCTCTCTTCGAGAGCTCCCCCCTTCTTGATGTTCTTTCCGGCGATAATGAACGGCGTTTCCATCTCCTCCATGGTCTTTCCGCCATGTCCCTTATTGATTCCCCCATGATCAGCGGTGACAATAATGATGCTGTTTTCATAAATACCCGCTTCCTTGATGGCATCCACAATACGGCCACATAGCCGTCCAGTTCTTTCAGTTTGGCATAATAAGCCGGAGTATCGTGTCCGTCACCGTGCCTACGTGGTCAGGGTTGTCGAAACAGAAAGCACTCAACACCGGTTTCTTCTGCATAATATACTCACAGGCCATGTCACACAAAGCCGTAGGATGCGTGTTATAGTCGGGTGCCTGCGCATGATGGTTCAAAGCCAGCGTATCTACCAGATACTTGATACCATCCCATTCATACAGTACGCCCATCTCGGCATCGGGAGCCGCCTTGCGCAACTCGCTGAACACGGTGGGGAAAATGCCATGCTCGTTCAGCACACGCGAAGGTAGTTCGGGCGTTCTTGATCCCCACTCCGTGTACCCGTGCAGTTCAGGACCTGCCCCCATAAACATGGAAGCCCAATTTACAGCACTGGATGAAGGAAGTACACTGCGTTTTTTCAACGTGTAGCATCCGGCATCCATCAACGCCTTCACGTTCGGCATATCCGCCTTTGCCACACTGTAGGCGCCCCATCCGTCCAAACCGATGACAAACACATGTTCCGCTTTCCATTCCGGAGCCTTCCGGCAACCCGACAACACCATTACGGCTATGCACATAGCCCATAAAGCAATCTTTTTCATACAATATCTATTTTGGGTTTATAATTACAAAATTAGCCATTTATTCCCTTTCGACAAGAAAATAAATGGCATTATCCACTTCTCTTTCCACCTAAAAAACAGCCATTCCGCATTAAAAACGACTTTATCTTATCAATGCCTTTATATTCCTTCTATTTTACCCGTTCAGAAATGCCTCGTTGCGATCTATCAACGCGTTCACCGCCGCCACTGAAGCTGCGGAACGCAATCCGTCGGCAGGCGTGTGCAGACAGTAGTCCACCAAGCGATCCACCGTAGAAACCGCCACGTGCATCCGCGTGTCGCTGGAGGCATAATAGATGTATACCGTACCGTCGTCATCGGCTATCCATCCGTTCGAGAAAAGCACATTGGACACATCGCCCACCCTTTCCCCCGCCAGCGGAGCCAGCAGATAGCCGGCTGGTTCAGCTATGACGCGCCACGGTTCATCGGCTGCGGTCATATACAGATAGAGCACATAGCGCAGTCCGGCGGCACATCCGCGTACTCCGTGCGCCAGGTGCAGCACCCTTGGGAGGTGCGGATGGGGTGCGGTCCCTCTCCGTTCTTCACCTCTTTGATCGTGTGATAATAACGGTGGTTTATTATCATTTCGTCCTTCACCTCCGCCCGGGTGATGTCGTCTATCAACGCCCATCCTATTCCTCCCCCATTTCCGGCATTAATAAAATCATCCTGCGGACGGGTGTAGAGGGCATATTTCCCATTCACAAATTCGGGATGCAACACCACATTGCGCTGTTGGCTCGCCGCTTTCAAGTCGGGCAACCGTTCCCAGTCCACCAGATTGCGCGTGCGTACGATTCCCGCCTTTGCCACCGCCGCCGACAGATCTCCCGCCGGTGCCTTGTCATCATGGCGTTCGCTGCAAAAGATACCATAAATCCATCCATCCTGGTGAGCGGTAAGACGCATATCATACACATTGGTTTCCGCCGGATCCACATCGGGCAATACCAGCGGACGTCCAAAAGTGGAAATTGTCCACCCCGTTAGGGCTTTCGGCTATGGCAAAGAACGACTTCCGGTCTGCTCCCTCCACACGCACCACCATCAGATACTTTCCGTTCCATTTCAGGGCACCACTGTTCATGGTAGCATTAAAGCCGATACGCTCCATACAACAAGTTGGTGGCAGGTTGAAGTCATAACGCCATTCCAGGGGAATATGCTGGCGTGTCAGTACCGGATAAACATAACGGCGGATGACACCGTTCGTTTCTTCCTGCATTTCATTAGGACGTTGCAACAACGCTTCATGGCGTTGGCGCAATGCTTCTATTTGTTTTTTGAAATATCCGTTCATATCTTATTTTCTTTTCATTGTTATCAATCCATCTTTTACAGTAAAAGAATGCTATCCAAGCATCTAGAATTATACTATTTTATCAAAAATCAATCATATTCTATACAGTGTTGTTATTGGTTCTCAGGATAAAGAGACATACGGTAAACCCGCTGGTAAATCGCATCTTCCAATTCCAACTCAAACACAACATCCTGTGTTTCAGGATCTACTTCTGTCACACGTGCACCACGATTGCCATTGCTAAGCACATTGCTCATTCCCGGACAAATTAATCTGTTACCCGTTTGTTCCAAATATTGCACCCCGGAACGGCCGGAGTAAAATACGCGGCACCACGCTCTTTTCCATACTGCCAAACTTGGCGAACCGTACGGTTCACTTCATCCACTTCATATTCTATGCCGCAAGTATAAATATTTTTCCTGTCTGTAAAATCCAGTTTGAAGTTACGCCCATAACCATTATTGAAATAAAGAATGTGTCCATTAGGTAATGGGACAGCTGTATGACATCCCCAAGGCCATTCAAAATCATCACAATTCTTCGTTCCGGCTATCACCTCAGGATCAGTAATAGGAGTCCCGTCGGCATGAAGAGGATTCAATAATAATTTCAAGTATTTATCTCTCCAATACCCATGAGGCGATATAATCCACTCAATACCTCCAGCTTTATTAAACTTAAAGATTCCTTGATAACGGGCTGTAGCCAGATAATCATCTCCCCACTCTACTATACCATTATTATGCGCCCAATTACTGGCACTTTGTGCAAAAGGGTCTGAGGTTAGATCATAATCGGTCATTCCATAGCGAGCCGAATCCAACATGTGCACCAAATCCCATTCTTGCAATATCTCCCCTTTTCGATCCATCATAATAATAAAATCATTTATCCGTACATCTTTCCCATTGGCGATTTTAGCGGAAGTCTTGCTCACAGTCGCTAATATATTGCCTTGCTTATCTTGAGATATGGCATGATGCATAGTGTATCCCCTTTCCAGCATATCCCAATTATGAATTGTATTTCCCATCATATCCACCTCCACCATCCGATGATGGTTTCCGTCACCGGTCATATAATGTCCGTTCTGCATCCGGATCAATCCGCACCCGATTCCGATATATCGATGTTCATCCGACTTCTCCCAATCAAGAATCCAACGGATTTCTCCGTCAGCATCTATCATATAAGGAATAGAAGTGTCTGTTTCATCCTGTCCGGGGGAGTTTACCAAATTCATGCCTAGCTCCATTCGGTCATATTGAGCCTTTACACTCTGATTTCCTTAGGCAGCCTTCTGCTTTCCAATGTTTTCGTCTGAAGCTTTAGATTGGACCGAGCACGTTCATTTCCTTGCAAATCCGTATAAATTAAAGTGATCTGGTTATTATAATTGGGATAAAGTCCCAATACCGGAATATTCTGTTTTAATCCCACATCTTTAAATGTATATTCCACGTCAGGCGTATGCTTTCCCGGTTTGCTGTGTACAATCAGTTTAATGCGTCCCAATACAGGTAATTTTACAACTACACTGGCCGATAATGGATTGCAACCGGAAGGATTGACTGTAGAACTCAATATCAAGTTGTCAATCGAAGTACCTAAGGTAGGTATAACATAAGTGCTTCCATTGGCAAATGTCAAAGTCGTTTTCCAGTTCCGCATCCACATCTACACTTTGGATTAACTCTTGCGGAAAAATTATCTTATTGGACTCGAATAACAAAACACATTGTTCACCTTCCTGAGAAACAGATTTCAATAAATCATTTTCCTTCAACTGGTTTTGTATATCCTGCATAGCTTGGGTACAATCCTGTTCTTCATCACGACATGACAAAAATACAAATATCATAACCAACAAAGAGCATAAATAATATCCTTTCCTTTTCATTTGGCTTCATTGTTTTTATGGGAGTGTGTCAAAACTAAACCGGGCCTATCCCATCGTCAGTTGTAGGGGAAGGGTTTACCTGCCCGAAGACACAAAGCAAACTGTTTTCGGGCGAGCGGACCTCGCCCCTGCGAACTAAACGATGGCGTTATCCACGTTTTGACACACCTCTCATACTTTTTAATTATCAGTCAATACAATCATCTCCATTCCGGCTTTTGCTCCAAATTCAAATTAGCGTCCACCTCTGCCTGAGGTATCGGGAAGTACAAGAATTTAGCTTCAAAATGGTCAAATCCTTGTGTATCCGAAATGCGTCTGTCGGTTTATATCCTACCAATTCCTTTTCACCACTTTCATTTTCTTCGTAAAGCAATTCATAATGTTGAGAATCGGTCTTGCGTTCGTGCATGATAGCTTTCAACTTAGCAGGATCATTTCCGTACCAACGAACCATATCATCCCAACGTATATTCTCTCCGGCAAATTCCAGTAATTTCTGTTTCTGGAGTTCTGTCATTATAGCATCTTTTCCACTCAAGTTTTTCTCCGGCAGCCCGGCACGTACACGAATCCGGTTAATATCTTTCATTGCTCCGCTTTCATCATTGGTTTCCAGACAAGCCTCAGCGTGGAGCAACAAAACTTCTGCAAAGCGCATAATACGTAAATTGTTGATACGTCCGGCATCGTTAGAATACATCGTACATCCTGTGGGAACCCACCAAGCTGCAAACTTCTTCATCATGAAACGCCCTTGAACACCCTCGATAACCGGATAAGCAGGAGCATATCCTTGCTTGGCAATACCATATTTGCCATCGCCTTCGGGCAGTACCGTCCATTTAAACATATCATCAAATTCCACTTTACCACCATAGAATTTTTCATCCGGCTTCACATCACCGAAATCAGAATATTTAAAGAAGCACGTAGTGTACAAACGCTTATCCCATTTGGAATCAGATCCTTCCGGACGCTGTTCGGAAATGAATTCTTTTATCAAATAGGGAGAAGGCTGCATCTTATACCAACCACCGCCAATATTCTCACCTTTCAGTGTCGGGCCAAAATAATGAGCAAGGTTGTTTCCCATAAACGAGTCGTCACTAGTGCCATTGCCCCAAGCGTCACCCGAATTACCTTTGGCATCATAATTGATTTCCCAAATAGATTCAGCATTAAATTCCGTATCGTCACGGAAGTTGTCCTCATACTTTTGAGTCAAATCGTAACCATAACCATTCATTATAATTTCAAACTCATCCTTAGCGGCCTGATAATCCCCTTTCCAGATATAAGCTTTACCCAACATAGCAATAGCCGCACCTTGAGTTACACGACCGTTCTCATCGCTTGAACGAAGCTTAGGCAAACGAGACTTGGCTTCCTTAAAGTCTGAAATAGCCTGTTCCAGCACTTCATCACCGCTAGACAGTCCATGAGTTTCCGGATCTGCATCCTGCGGGAGAGTACGGATAACCGCATCACGATAATCAGTACGCAAACGGAAGTACCAGAATCCACGTAAGAAATAAGCCTCACCTATCATTTGCTCACGTTTGGTTTCGTCCATATCAACCGTAGCCGCACGATATATGAATTCGTTTGCCATCTGAATGCCTTCATAGATGTTTCCCCAGCTCAAATCCTTTGTATTCGTTGTGTTGACAAACGACAAATATTCCCAAATATAAGGTTCTTCTCCACGAGTGGGGTAAAGGTCGTCACCGCGCATCTGAAGATGCATGATGCCTTCCAACCCACCATAATATCCACTGGTCATACGGCGGAAAGGATTATAAACTGCGGACAAGCCTTTCATCACATTATCCTCGGATGTCCAAAAAGTGGTCGGAGTCTGACGGTTAGGATCAATCTCATTCAGAAAGTCATCACTACAAGAAGACAACAACATTGGAGCTACAGCCAATGCAGCTATGTATTTTATAAAATTCTTTTTCATATTCTGCAAATATTACTTATTCCTAATTAGAAATTTACTTGTAAACCAAAGGTGATAGTACGTGCCATCGGATAACGACCGTCATCACAACCACGGGTCATTACACCCGAACCACCTGATGTACCGGCACCATCGGCATCTACCATACCCAAGTCAGGAGTATATCCTTTATAATCGGTTATAGTGAAAAGGTTTTCCATAGCCGTATAAACACGCACATTCTGCAAACCGGCTTTAGATACCCATACTTTGGGCAACGTATAACCTAATTCCAAAGTCTTCAAGCGCAAGAATGAACCATTTTCCAACCAACGGTCCGTATAGCCCCAGTTTGTACCATTAGGATCGCTAGTACCAAACAAACAGCGAGGAATGTCAGAATGATTGTTTTCAGTCCAGCTGTTCATGCGTTCTGCATATTGGTTTCCTGTTGATTCATTATAAACCGTAGTATAATACTGGGCATTGTAAATCTTGTTGCCAAAGTTTCCGTCAAAGAACATATTCAAATCCAAACCTTTCCATTCAGCACCCAGACTTACACCCAAGTTAACTTTCGGGAAAGCAGAGCCTACATCCTGACGGTCATTATTGTCAATCTTACCATCTCCGTTATAATCCACGAAACGCAAGTCACCCGGTTGTGCATTAGGCTGGATCTTATTACCGTTCTTATCCACATACGCATCAATTTCTTGTTGGCTTTGGAATACACCATCCGTCTTTATCAAATTGAAATAACCTATGGAATGACCGGTCTTGGCATAAGTGATCGTTCCTTTGGCATGAGGATTGAATCCCTGCCATTCATCACGACTTCCGTTTACTTCCGTCAGTTCATTCTTGATAAAGGTGGCATTGACACCTACATGATAATACAAATCGCCTACATTATTACGGTGATTCAATGAAATTTCAAATCCTTTGTTTTCTACTGTACCTGCATTTACTGTAGGATTCCCACTCAAGCCAAAACTCAAAGACTGCGGCATAGACAACAACATATCTTCTGTTTTCTGAATAAAATAATCAGCACTGACACTGAACTTATTGTTCAAGAAAGCAAAATCCAAACCCAAGTTCAAAGTCTTCGTCTTTTCCCAAGTCACATTCATGGGTGAAGTCCATTCCTTACCGGTAATGGCACCTTCCCAAAGTTCTGTGCCCATCATGTTATTCATACCTTTATAAACAACAGACTGGGTAGCATAATTGCCAATGCCGCTCAAATTACCCAGTACACCATAACTGGCACGAATTTTCAATTCATTCATGGTTTCCTTGATATTTTCAAAGAAATCTTCATTCATCACATTCCAACCCAAAGATACAGACGGGAATGTGCCCCAGCGGTTTCCATCTGCAAATTTGGAAGAACCGTCCCGACGAACAGAAGCAGACAGCATATAACGATCGGCATACGAATACATCACACGCCCAAACATAGAAATCATTGTATTGGCCCATGCGCTACCCGATGTATTTTGTGAAGAAACCGAACCGGCGTCAATCACAGAGAAACCTTCCGGGAAACCCTTACGTCCTGCACCAAAACCACGCGCATTGTTACGCTGGGCAGAATAACCCACCAAAGCAGAAATCGTATGATTGCCAAACGTATTATCATAATTGATTGTATTTTCAATCAACCAATCGTTCTCCCAGTCTGTACTTTCCGACAATTCCGCTTCATTCTTTTGTGAAGTAGAACTGAAATAATAAGGAGAACTATAGGCATAATTACGTCTTGTATATTTATTTATACCTACATTGAATTTATATTTCAATCCTTTCAAGAACAAATCCACTTCGGCATAGCCATTCAATAAAATGTCTATCCCATGTCTTTGGTAATCATAGGCTTCTGTCCAACCCACAGGATTATCTCCTCTGGTCCATTCCGGAGCGACACCCCAAGTGCCATCTTCACCATATACATTCCACATAGGCACAGCTGTCAGAGCGGAGGTATATGAAACATCTTCGTACTTCTTTTTATAGAATTTCATCATCAACGTAGTCCCCATACGCAAATGATTATTGAAAAAAGAAAAAGTATTCTTAGCACGAATGTTCCATGCCTCATAACCGGTAGTATTCACAATACCATCCTGGTTAAGATAGCTTCCCGACAGATTATAGGTCGAAGTCTTGTTTCCTCCAGATACATTCAAGCTAACCTTGCTCACCATAGCCGAGTTATAAAGTTCTTTCTGCCAGTCTGTTCCAGCACCTCCATTCCAATTCAGCAACCCTTCTGCCGAACTATAACCGGTAGCCTTTGCCAAATCGCGAAGCTGATTACCATCCATTACATCAATGTATTTGGCAACCATCTGAACGCCTGTATAGGCATCCACTGTTACACGGGCAGAAGTTTCCAAACGACCGCCTTTAGTAGTGACCAATACAACACCATTAGCAGCACGAGAACCATAAATAGCAGCAGCCGAAGCATCTTTCAACACTTCAATAGACTGAATGTCAGCGGGATCAACCATATTGATATCACCATACACACCGTCAATCACATAAAGCGGACTGGTGGCACTCAATGAACTGATACCACGGACATTAATATTCAAGCCTTCCCCCGGCTGACCGTTGGCAGCCGACACAGTAACACCGGCAACTCTTCCTTGCAAAGCAGCTGAAGCACTACGTGCAACATTTGCCTGTAACTCTTTACCGGAAACAGAAGCGACCGCACCTGTCAAATGGCTTTTCTTCACTGTACCGTAACCGATAACCACCACCTCGTCCAACAATTCACCTTCCGACAATTTCACATTAATCACACTGCGGCCATCAACCTTAACAGTTTGCTCCCGATAACCTACATAAGAGAAATTCAAAGACTGACCGAAAGCGGCCTTAATGGTATATTTGCCATCAAAATCGGTAATCACGCCATCCGTAGTTCCTACTACAACAACAGCCGCACCAATCAACGGATTATTCTCCGCATCCGTCACTGTTCCGGTAACAGTAATTTGCTGAGCATAGGCACATATACTAAGTATGCACAGCAACCATGTAAATGCAATTTGTTTCATAAATAATGTATTAGAGTTTAATTAAAAAATATTGCTGTAAAATTAACTAAAAATAGATTTCCAACACGTTATTGCTTTCGCAAACAACGGTAATGCCCCATGGATGGAAGAATAGCAGCTGAAATTAAGAATGTCTTTGTTTTCATAGTTATTTGAATTAAAAATTAACATTGCAAAGATGGCAATTCAAGCAAGCAGGAACAAATACAATTCAAGCATTAAACAATGAAATCTTATCAATATCAAAAAAAAATTCTTCAAGACAATGGAAAACGCATCTGAATTGAACGTGAAATATAAAATTTTTCCTACACAGTATTCTTCTAATTATCAACCAATTACTGTAAAAAAACATCCATAAAGACTCTCAACCGGTAGGTAAGCGGTGGTATCGTTCATCAATGTACAACACAACAACCGCCACACACAAAATGACAAAACTTCAATAGATGTATTTTATCAACAGGATGCAACCGTGAAAACAGTCTTATGACTTTATTGCTTCACCTTGGTGAAGCAACCGTTTCACACAGGTGGCAACGGCACTTCACTTGAGTGAAAGGCACGTTCAGCCGAGTGGTGCAACAAATGATGCAGTCTTCTTGCATGGAAACTCCCATCCCCTTGCACGGATACTGCCATACATATATCAAGATTACGTACCCGACATGGAAACCGATATCCGACGAACCGGCTTCTGCAAGGAAAAAACGAAAAAGCACTTCGTGGGGATACAGGAAATTCCGTCACCGCATATTACTGTTTATCAGCGCAATACAATGACGGAACAAAAAACTATTGCAGCGTAGAAATAAAAACAGAACCAACGTTACAAAGACGAACTACTCAACACAGTTCCGGTATAGGAAACCACGCTACGGGCCGGCAAGGTCAGGGTATAGACACCATCGGCAGGTTGAACAGCTTCCACCGGCTCCCATTTACGGGTGTCATCGGTGACATAGCCTTGCAAAGCACCGGAAACCTGAGCGCTTTCAAGAGCCAACGAAATAACTACTTCATGATCCGCAGGGTTGATGGCTACAACCGTGTAACCGTTGTCACCATATTTATAGCCAGACACCATATAGCCTTGTTCGAAATCATATTGCGCCGAGATGCGCTTGCTTCCTACAGGGATGTAACGGGAGAAGTTGCCGAACACCTCGCAACGCTTGGTCACTTCATAGTCCACGCGGTTCTTTCAATGTTAATCAGCCCTCGGTGTTCCGCCATCCGGTATAGCACCTGCCCACCACACAATAGCGCCGGTATTGGCCTCACACAAGAAACGATGGAACTTCTTCGCCCATTTCAAGCCACTGGTCATGGTAGCATCATAACTTTCCGTAGGATCGCTGATTTCGGTCAGCCACACGGGAATTCCCTTCGATTCGGCTTTGCTGAACGGTTCAATGGCAGGATCTTTCCCAGTCACAGGATCCACATAGCCGTGTCCGGCGGCAATGACGGGAATTGGTGATTTTAGGATTCAGGTTCAGAATATCGCGCACATAATTTTTACTGCCCATGATAAAGCCCAGAATGGCAGACCACTGGCATTCTCGCCAAAGATAATCCGGGTTTCGGGATGGGTCTGTCGCAACTTGGGACCTAAGTTATTCACAATGAACGGTCCCAGCGTAGTGGTACCGGGAAGCCAGAGGCATGAGTTCCAGCTTGCCGCATACTCGGGCTCGTTGGCCGGAGAGATGGCATAGACAGGCAGACCTGCCGCTGTGTAGGCATCACAGAAATTGGAAAGATAGTCGCAAAGGCCTGGTAGCTGCCGCGTTTCAAAAAACCTTGCGAGGTACTGCCGTTGCTTTTCATATAAGCCGGAGCAGACCAAACGGAAAAGATGAGTTTGTCCACACCGTATTCCTGCTTCGCTTTTTTCATAATCCACAACTGTCCGTTGCGCTGTGCGATCCTTCGGCAACACGATTCTCATCACGGTTGAAATCAATATCGAAAAAAGGATCATCCAAAGACAGATTGATATCCTCGTCCATATTAAACGTGGTTTCATCGTAATGGGGGAATACCTCGCCCCTGAGGATACTGAGGCGAAGCCCGTCCTGTCCGAACATCACATCCATGATCTCCTGACGCTTGCGGTGGGCATAAAGATAGTCGGACCAGCCGGCCTGCGCCACACCAAACATCGATGGTTTGTTCTTCGTTGTTCCACTGAAGAACTACGTCGGCCCCAAGGTACTACGTGCATCGGCCGGGATTTGTTCTGCCGGAAGAACATCGGTAACATCGGTACAGGCACAGAGGCAAGCGGCGGAAGCCGCCACGGCAAAAAGGTAAGATAGCTTTTTCATGACACTTGTCTTTTTTAAGGTTAGTATTCAAAGTTTTACCAGGTTGTAACCCAAAGGCAAAGATGGAAATTTACCGACAGACAAACCAATACTATCCGAACATATACTTATGATATTTTATCAAAATAGAGACCGTCAATATGAGAAGCCTTGTTCTGGCTATCCGAATAAAGAAGAAAAAACTTACAAGCCGTTCGTAGTACCGCAAAAAGACACGGAACATTATTCCCAGGCATTCAAATCCTACAACATCCCCGAATTTCCAAAAAATCCGCTTTCTTTTAGTGCTGTCAAAATCAGACAAGTCCATGAGAAAGTTCCGGCCGAACCTTTCAAATGATAGTCTTGTTCTTACGATAATTATCACGGAACTCTTTAGGAGTCACTCCTTTTTTCTTTTTAAAGATACGGTTGAAATTGGATAGATTATTAAAGCCACAATCATATCCTATTTCAGCTATTGACAAGGAAGAATCAACCAAAGCACGTGAAGCGGCCCCCAAGCGGATATCAGTAAGGAAATCGATAAAACTTTTGGAAGTATGCTGTTTGATAAAACGACAGAATGAGGCCTCGCTCATATTTACCATTTTAGCCACATCTGCAAGACGGATCACTTCCGAAAAATGAAAATGAACATAATCCAGCACCTTGTTCAACTTCTCGTTAGTATGCTCTTTGGAAACAGAGTTAATGGCAAACTGCCCGGTTGACAGCTCACGCATCCCTTTGTCCAATGATAATTCATGAAGAATAACAAGCAGTTTTATCAAGGAATAGAAACTATCGTTCTCGCAAGACAGCGTTTTCAACAACGGACGGACTTTCGCGATAGTCTCCCTGCTGAACACGATTCCTTTACGGGCACGGTGGAAAAGTTCCCGAATGCTGATCATCTGGTTCCTGTTCAGAATCTGGTCGGAAAGCAGATCGGAATGAAACTGAATGGTTATTTCATGGATATTCTGCGGCTTGTTGTTATAATCCCTCCAAGCATGTTCCAATTGAGGATTGGTGACCAGCACCAGTTCCTCTTCTTCTATTTCTTCTATGGAGTCTCCCACAATGCGTTGTCGCCTTTTGCATTCTCAATATAGTTCAGTTCATATTCGGGATGTATATGTATAGGAAAATTAAAATTCGATTTCTGACGCTCTATCAAAATAAAGCAATCCTTGGCAGACAAAGGTGACACTTCTTTGAACAATTCTGTGTTTATCATATTTCTCTTTCACATTAGATCTGATCTTGTATAGCAAAGATAACATGAAATATGAAATCGGAAACAAAAAAGTGAACATATTTTTATACTAAACCTGCAAAAGTACCTTCTATAAAAACGTAGATAACACAATACACAAAAACGAGAACCGTGTTATCCACGTCATTTCCATGAGGTTGTTTCTATTTCAGACAAGCCTTCATGCTTTAATGATCGCTGAGTCAAACCCTTCGTGATCCAATTCATTAATACCCTTGATAGTCATACCACCGGGCGTACACACCTTATCTATTTCCACACTGGGATGAGTATCATTATTCAATATCAAGGAAGCGGCTCCTTTCACAGACTGGGCAACCATTTTCTGTGCATCTTTCGGATAAATCCCCAATTCAATACCTGCCTGCATAGCTGCCTGAATATATTTCAAGACATATGCGATACCACATGAAGTCAAAGCCGTAGTAGCAGCCATCTGACTTCAGGAATAAGCATAGCCAATCCTAATTCATTAAAGATATCCAGCATCAGTTGTTCTTGTTCCTTACTGGCGTTACGACTGGATATCAAAGTCATACTTCCAACTGAGAAATAGCAGTATTGGGAATCAAACGGAATATGGTCTGTTCCGGACCTACACTCTTTACCAGCTGTTCGAAAGTTACACCACCTGCAATAGAAACCAATACTTGCCGTGGAGTCAAATGAACCACACTCAACACTTGGTCTATTAACCACGGCTTTACAGCCAGAATAACGATATCGGCATCCTTTATCGCTTTCGGATTTTCCGTTGTCACATTAATCTCCGGATAATCCGCCTGTAGAGTTTCCAGACTTCCGCTGAACGGATCGGCTACTGTTACATCACTCGCTGGAATGATAGTGCCTTGGGCAAGGCCGCGAGCAATGGCCCCTCCCATATTTCCCGCACCAATAATTGCTACTTTCATATTATTAAAGATTAAGTCTATAGCTACAAAGATAAGGGAAAAAAGGAGAAGAACGTATTATGAAAAGCTAAAAATAAAATTACTTTGAAGAAGATGAAATCAAAAAGTCTCGCCGGAACCGAAATGTTTCCTGACGAGACCTTATTTTCTTTCGCTGATTATTATCCCTCTTGAATCTCCAGCTTATACCAACACTTTACGAAAGCGTCCAATAAATTCATCAGCCTCAGCCATAGTCAGACACAAAGGCGGGAGCAGACGGATTACATTCGTACCACTGACTCCGGTAAATACTTTCTGTTCGAACAGCAGACGCTGACGCAGTTCCTTAATCGGTTCGTCAAATTCCATACCGATCATCAAACCTTCGCCACGCACCTCTTTAATCTGTGGGAATTGTTTCAATTCTTTCAGCAGATGAGCACCTACCTTGGCAGCATTCTCTACCAGGTTCTCACCTTTCATAACATCCAGCACCGCGATAGCAGCAGCACAAGCCAGGTGGTTACCACCAAAAGTGGTTCCCAATTGTCCATATACGGGTTTGAATTTCGGACTGATCAGGACACCAGCCATCGGAAAGCCATTGCCAATCCCCTTTGCAACCGTAATCATATCGGGACGGATACCTGCATGTTGGTGAGCAAAAAATTTACCGCTACGCCCGTAGCCGGATTGTATTTCATCCAAAACAAGTACTGCATCCACTTCTTCGCAAGCCTTACTCAGTTCTTTCAAGAATTTCACTTCCGGAACCTGAATACCGCCTACTCCTTGAATACCTTCAATAATCACCGCACAGACATCTCCTTTTGCCAATTCCGCTTTAGCTGCTTCTATATCGTTCAAAGGCAGATAAGTCACATGCCCATTGTCATTGATTGGGGCTATAATTTTCGGATTGTGGGTTACCTCCACTGCCAGTGAAGTACGTCCATGAAATGCTTTGCAAAAAGAAAGCACACGTTTGCGACCATTGTAAAAAGAAGCCAGTTTCAACGCATTTTCATTAGCTTCGGCCCCACTGTTTATCAAAAACAATTGATAATCATCATAACCCGAAAGTTTCCCTAAACGGTCTGCCACTTCCTGCTGTAGCTTGTTAACCACCGAATTGGAATAAAATCCCAACTGTGCAACCTGCTTGCTTATCATTTCCACATAATACGGATGTGCGTGACCGATAGAAATAACCGCATGACCACCATACAAATCAAGGTATTCCGTACCTTGATCATCCCATACATGACAACCTTTTCCCTTGACAATGTTTATGTCAAAAAGAGGATATACATCAAATAATTTCATAAACTCTTCTTTATTAAAAAGCAGACGGTTTCAACCTCAGCCCTACGGTTTCTTCCAGATTGAACATGAGATTCATATTATGGACCGCTTGTCCGCTTGCCCCCTTCAACAAATTGTCAATGCAAGAGATAACCAGCAGTTTATCGCCATGCTTCTCCAAATGAATCAAACACTTGTTGGTGTTCACCACCTGCTTCAAATCTATATTTTTGTCTACAATATGAACGAAAGAATCCTCGGCATAATAGTCTTGATACATCTTCACCAGTTCTTCCAGTTCCACCTTGCATTTGACTACCAGAGTAGCAAAGATACCACGCGGGAAATCACCCCGGTAAGGAATAAAATCTATTTCAGCATTAAAGCTGTTTTGCAACTGTTTCAATGATTGCTTGATTTCGGGAACATGCTGATGAGAAAACGGTTTATAGATGCTCATATTATTATTACGCCAGCTGAAATGGCTGGTAGCACCCGGTTTCACCCCTGCCCCTGTACTTCCGGTAATGGCATTTACCATTACATCCTCGTTCAGTAACAGATGTTTGGCTAACGGCAATAAACCCAATTGAATACAAGTGGCAAAACATCCCGGATTGGCCACGTGCTTGCTATGGCAGATAGCACGACGGTTCAGTTCCGGCAAACCATAGATGAAGTCATGGTCATCACTCTTGATACGGTAGTCCATACTGAGGTCTATGATTTTCAAATCCTCGGGTACATTGTGACTATCCATAAACTTCTTTGTATCTCCATGAGCCGTACAGAAGAACAATACATCAATCTCATCCAGAGGAAGTTCGTCGGTAAAAACCAAATCCGTTTCACCATAGAATCCCTCATGTACGTCGGTAATCTTATTGCCGGCGTTACTGCTGCTGTTTATAAACTTTATGTCTACATCAGGGTGATTAATCAGCAGACGAATCAATTCGCCCGCCGTATAACCTGCCCCACCGATAATTCCTGCTTTAATCATACTTATTAAATTTCTTCGTCCTTGTGGTTATTATAATAAACACGCAAAGGTGTAGAAGTCACTTTGATAAAGCCTTTGGCATCTTCTGCTGTCCATCCCTTCTGCATTTCACCATATTCACCGAATTTGGTCTTCACCAGTCGTCTTTCGATTCAACACCCACAGTAGAGAATGAAAGCGGACGGAGTTCCAAGATAGCTGTACCGTTTACATTACGCTGAGATTCCTGCAACATTGCCTCAATATCGCGCATTACCGGTTCCAGATACTGACTTTCATGCAAGAACATTCCATACCAGTTGGCAACCTGGTCTTTCCAGTATTGCTGCCACTTGCTCAACGTATATTTTTCAAGGAAACGATGGGCTCCGATAATCAGCATAGGAGCAGCAGCCTCGAATCCTACACGCCCTTTGATACCGATAATGGTATCCCCAACGTGCATGTCACGGCCGATACCGTAGGGTGCACCGATCTCTTCCACTTTCTGAATAGCCTTGATAGGATCATCAAACTTCTCGTCATTAACAGCCTTCAGCTCACCTTTTTCAAATGTAAGACGAAGCTGTTCGCTTCCTTCCTTGGTCACCTGTTTCAAATAAGCACTTTCGGGCAAACCCTGCGCAGAGTCCAATATTTCCCCACCGCAGATAGAAGTTCCCCAAAGACCTACATTATAAGAATATTTCAATTTTGTAAAGTCAGCGGCAAAACCATGTTCATTCAAATAATCAATTTCCTGCTGACGGCTTAATGCCATGTCACGGGTCAATGTGATGATCTCAACCCCCGGAGCCAATACCAGAAAAGTCATATCGAAACGAATCTGGTCATTACCCGCACCAGTCGAGCCGTGTGCGATAGCATCCGCACCTATTTCATTAGCATAACGCGCTATGGCCAACCTTGGAAGATACGTTCAGAACTTACAGAAATAGGATAAGTACCATTACGGAGCACATTACCGAATACCATATATTTCAAGCTCTTCTCATAGTATTCCCGGGTCACATCCAATGTCACATACTTCACAGCACCCAGTTTGTAAGCGTTCTCTTCGTTCTGCTTCAGCTGCTCTTCACTGAAACCACCCGTGTTTGCACAAGCAGCATACACTTCATACCCTTTTTCCTTAGCCAGATACATTACAGTGAAAGAGGTATCAAGCCCCCCGCTGAATGCTACTACTACTTTTTTCTTCTTTTCTTCCATAATGATATTATTTTAATTGAGAATTAAAAATTGAAAACTGAGAAATAAGTACATGAACGCGCAGCCATCTTTTAATTTTTAATTCTTAATTTTTAATTTATTAAATAGTGTCTTCTTCGTGCAAAGCCGGATCGTAAAGCATGGCTGTACAAATACAGAACTTACGGTTCTTTGCCACTAATATATCGTGATTGATACAGCCTTCACAACCTTTCCAAAAGGCCTCATCATCAGTCAGTTCATTGAAAGTTACAGGAACATATCCCAGTTCTGTATTCATTTTCATTACCGCCGCACCACTGGTCAGACTGAATATCTTCGCTTTAGGCCATCGCAGACGTGCCAATCGGAACGAAGCCGCCTTTATACGCTTGGCCAAGCCCATCCCACGATAATTGGGATGCACAATCAATCCCGAAGTTGCTACATATTGCTTGTTTCCCCATGACTCAATATAGGTAAATCCTGCAAAATCCTCTCCACATAAGGCAATAATCGCCTTTCCTTCTTTCATCTTTGTAGTCACATATTCATGTGTGCGTTCTGCAATGCCTGTTCCGCGTACCTTAGCCGCCTCTCTAATAGTATCTAAAATTTTATCAACGTAAACTTCATGTGAGGCATCTGCCACCATCACATCCACTTGTTTAGCATCCATTTCCTTTTTTATCTATATTATTTTATTGTATATTCGGTATAATCAATGAAAGCGCATTCTTCACTCCCGCTCTTGTGCAGCCTTCACGAATGACAAGCATAATAGTATCATCACCAGCAATAGTTCCCAATATTTCATCAAAGTTCCGGTTATCAATATCATAAGCCAAACTACTAGCATATCCGGGACGAGTCTTGATTACTGCCAGATTAGCCGAAAATTCAATGGAAATAAATCCATTATGCATCAACATCTCACTGGCCGAATGTTGCTCAGTCATACGTTTGTACATGGTATTGTTTGGCAATACATATACATAATTTCCGTTCATACTGGCTGCTTTCGCCACTTTCAACTGCTTCAAGTCACGAGACAAAGTAGCTTGGGTCAATCGGAATCCTTCTTTCGCCAATTCCTGCAACAACTCTTCCTGGCTACCTACTTCCTTGCTCGAAATAATAATCTTAATGGCATCAAGTCTGCTATTCTTGCTCTTCATACTGCATAATTATTCTGATTCGGCTGCAAAATTACAGAATATTCGGGAATATAGATACAAAAAAGAGAATATTTTTGCGACTTTATGCATATTTTCAATAAAGCTCTTATCCATCATCCCAAGAGTAAACCAAAATCACACCAAATTCTTCTTTTCAATGCGATCTTCTTAAAAAGGCGGTAATATTATGTTTTACGGCAGGTACAACCAAATCCAACAGTTATAATATCAAAAAAACAAGGACGACTTTCGGGGAATAAACTATTTTTGCATCACTATTAATTCCTTAAAATCAAAAATAAAGGCATGGAACACACTTATTTCTTTGCGGTAGACCTGGGTGCCACCAGTGGACGTACCATCTTAGGTTGCCTGGGAGAAGGCAAAATGGAGTTGAAAGAACTGACTCGTTTCCCTAATCATATTATAGAAACCGGAGGACATTGTTATTGGGATATTTACGCCTTATACAATGAAATTATCAGGGGACTGAAAGTGGTAGCCAAAGACAATCTGCCTATCCGATCCATCGGTATCGATACTTGGGGGGTGGATTTCGTATTCGTGGGCAAAGACGGAGAGTTACTCCGCAATCCTTATTGCTACCGCGACCCTCACACAACAGGTGCACCTGAAGAATATTTTACCCATATTCCCCGTGAACGAGTATATGACATCACTGGAATTCAAATTATGAATTTCAATTCCTTGTTCCAATTGTCAACACTCCACCGCAATCATTGCTCGGCCTTGGAAGCAGCCGATAAAATACTGTTTATGCCGGATGCCTTAAGCTATATGCTGACCGGTAAAATGGTAACAGAATATACCATCGCTTCTACTTCCCAGATGTTGAATCCACGCACCAAACGCTTCGAAAAGGAACTGCTGGATGTAGCAGATATCAAGGAAGAACAGTTCGGCCGTTTCGTTTTCCCGGGAGAGCCTATCGGAGTACTGACAGAAGAAGTGCAGAAAATCACAGGTCTGGGAGCTATTCCAGTCATTGCCGTTGCCGGTCATGACACAGGTTCAGCCGTGGCTGCCGTACCAGCACAAAACGAAAGATTCGCTTATCTGAGTCCGGTACGTGGAGCCTGATGGGAATTGAAGTGAAAGATGCCATTATAAATAAGGAAAGCTTTGAACAGAACTTCACCAATGAAGGAGGTGTGGAAGGAACTACCCGGTTCCTGAAAAACATCTGTGGCATGTGGCTGTTGGAGCGTTGCCGCAAAGAATGGGAAGCAACCAACAACTATTCTTACACAGAACTGATAGATGCCGCTCTGACAGTTCCCGCTTTCCGCAGTCTCATCAATCCCGATGCCCCCTGCTTCTCCAATCCGACATCTATGATTCAAGCCATCGGACATTATTGCAAAGAAACCAACCAACCTGTACCACAGAGTTATGGCGAAATCACCCGTTGCATATTCGACAGTCTTGCCCTGCGCTACAAACAAGTATTCGGCTATTTGCAACAAATGGCCCCGTTCCCCATCGAAAAGCTGCACATTATCGGTGGAGGCTCACGAAACAATCTGTTAAACCAGTTCACTTGCAATGCAGTGGGCGTACCTGTTATAGCAGGTCCCAGTGAAGGAACAGCTATCGGTAACATTATGTTACAGGCAAAAGCCAACGGGCTGGTAAGCGATATCGCGCTATGCGCCAACTAATCAGCACTTCCATAGAAACCGTTTCTTTTGAGCCCCAGCAAGCAGAAGAATGGGAAGAAGCATATAAGAAGTATTTAGCTCATTATAGAGAAGATATTTAATATTCACCTTGAAATTTATTCATTAAACAAACAAATAATATCATGAAAGAAGAATTGATTAATAAAGCGTATGAGATCGCAAAAGAACGTTATGCCGCTGTAGGTGTCGACACAGAAAAAGTAATGGAAACCATGCAGAATTTCCATCTGTCACTGCATTGCTGGCAAGCAGATGATGTAACCGGCTTCGAAGTTCAGGCAGGTTCATTGACCGGTGGTATCCAGGCTACAGGTAACTATCCCGCAAAGCCCGCAACATCGACGAACTACGTGCAGACATTCTGAAAGCAGCTTCATATATACCAGGTACTCACCGTTTGAATCTGCACGAAATTTATGGCGACTTCCAAGGAAAAGTCGTAGATCGTGACGAAGTAGAACCCGAACACTTCAAAAGCTGGATTGAATGGGGTAAGGAAAACAACATGAAACTGGATTTCAACTCTACTTCATTCTCTCATCCTAAAAGCGGTGACTTGTCTTTATCAAATCCCGATGAAGGTATCCGCAACTTCTGGATTGAGCACACCAAACGTTGTCGTGCCGTAGCCGAAGAGATGGGTAAAGCCCAGGGCGATCCTTGTATCATGAACCTGTGGGTACACGATGGCAGCAAAGACATCACTGTAAACCGCATGAAATATCGTGCTTTGTTAAAAGACTCTCTGGATCAGATTTTCGCAACAGAATACAAGAACATGAAAGACTGTATCGAATCCAAAGTATTCGGTATCGGACTGGAAAGCTATACAGTGGGGTCTAATGATTTCTATATCGGCTATGGCGCCAAGAACAACAAGATGATTACCTTGGATACCGGCCATTTCCACCCGACAGAAAGTGTTGCCGACAAAGTTTCTTCCTTGTTGTTGTATGTCCCCGAACTGATGCTGCACGTAAGCCGCCCCGTACGTTGGGACTCAGACCATGTAACCATCATGGACGACCCGACTATGGATTTATTCAGCGAAATCGTTCGTTGCAACGCCTTGGATCGTGTACACTATGGACTTGACTACTTCGATGCTTCCATCAACCGCATTGGTGCATACGTTATAGGCAGCCGCGCGGCTCAAAAATGTATGGTACGCGCTTTATTGGAACCGATTGCCAAACTGCGCGAATATGAAGCAAACGGACAAGGCTTCCAACGTCTGGCTCTGCTCGAAGAAGAAAAAGCTTTGCCTTGGAATGCTGTATGGGATATGTTCTGCTTGAAGAACAATGTACCCGTAGGCGAAGAGTTCATTGCAGAAGTAGAGAAATACGAAGCAGAAGTCACTTCGAAACGCTAATCAATATCCAACTACAAGATTGTCTTCCGTAGGGGCGGCCTCAAGTGCTGCCCCTACCGGGAACATAATTGTAGCCTAAAAGAATATAAACAATGGAAATCATTATCGGATTAATCATCATCGCCATAGGAAGTTTCTGCCAATCCAGTTCATACGTACCTATAAAAAAAGTGAAAGAATGGAGTTGGGAAAGTTTCTGGCTGCTACAAGGTGTATTTGCCTGGCTGGTATTCCCGTTATTGGGTGCGTTGCTAGGTATCCCTCAAGGAAGCAGTTTATTTGACCTTTGGGGAACAGGAGGTGCTCCGATGAGCATCTTTTATGGTATATTATGGGGAGTAGGCGGTCTCACCTTCGGTCTTTCCATGCGTTATCTGGGAGTGGCCTTAGGACAAAGTATCGCACTGGGCACCTGTGCCGGATCGGCACACTTTTTCCCGCCATTTTTGCCGGAACCAACCTGTTTGAAGGAAACGGACTTATTCTTTTACTGGGAGTATGTATCACTTTGTCGGGTATTGCCATTATAGGATATGCCGGCAGTCTTCGCGCCAAAAACATGAGCGAAGAAGAAAAACGCGCGGCAGTAAAAGATTTCGCTCTGACCAAAGGACTGTTGGTAGCCCTACTGGCAGGTGTGATGAGTGCCTGTTTCGCTTTAGGACTCGATGCCGGAACGCCCATCAAAGAAGCTGCATTGGCAGGAGGCGTAGAAGGGCTTTATGCAGGACTTCCCGTAATCTTCCTAGTAACATTGGGAGGCTTTTTGACCAATGCGGTTTACTGTCTGCAACAAAATATAGCCAACAAAACCATGAGTGATTATGCCAAAAGCAATGTATGGGGAAATAACTTGATATTCTGTGCTTTGGCAGGAGTACTGTGGTATATGCAATTCTTCGGTTTGGAAATGGGTAAAAGTTTCCTGACCGAAAGTCCTGTACTGCTAGCTTTCTCATGGTGTATATTGATGGCTTTGAATGTTACTTTCAGTACGTATGGGGTATTTTATTAAAAGAATGGAAAGGCGTATCTACCCGGACTATCACTGTTCTGATAACCGGACTGGTAGTTCTTATCTTTTCTCTCGTATTTCCTAATTTATTTTAAAAGAATTACTATATTTGTAGCATACTGTTATTCAGAATGAAAAAGATGAATAACAATATCCTATGAACAATCAAATAAAAAAGATATGAAATCAATCTTAGACAATCGCCCTGAATTGGCCAAAGAGGTGAATAAAGTAGCCGAAGTAGCCGGATATTTGTGGCAAAAAGGATGGGCCGAACGTAACGGAGGTAATATCACCGTCAATATCACCGAATATGTAGACGATGAAATCCGTCAGATGCCCGCTATCAGCGAAGTAAAACAAATCGGTGTAACACTGCCTCACTTGAAAGGCTGTTATTTTTATTGCAAAGGAACCAATATGCGTATGCGGGATTTGGCGCGTTGGCCTATGGACAACGGTTCTGTCATCCGTATTTTGGATGACTGTGCCAGCTATGTCATCATTGCCGACAAACCGGTTCAACCTACTTCGGAAGTTCCCTCCCACCTGAGCGTACACAATTACCTCATCAGCATAGGTTCTCCTTACAAAGCATCCGTGCATACACACCCCATCGAACTGATTGCCCTGTCTCACAACAAAAAGTTCATGGAAAAAGATGTGGCAACCAACCTGTTATGGAGTATGATTCCTGAAACAAAAGCATTCTGTCCGCGTGGCCTGGGCATGATTCCTTATCAATTGCCTAGTTCTGTAGAATTAGCCGATGCAACCATCAAGGAACTAGCCGATTATGATGTCGTTATGTGGGAAAAACACGGCATTTTTGCCGTTGACCGTGACGTAATGGCCGCATTCGACCAAATCGATGTTTTAAATAAATCCGCATTGATTTACATCGCTGCCAAGAATATGGGATTTGAGCCGGACGGTATGAGTCAGGAACAGATGAAAGAAATGAGTGTGGCTTTTAATCTACCCAAATAATATTTTATAGTCTTCCCCTAATGGAGATTTTAAAGATGATTTGACTCCGCATGGGGACAAATCATCTTTTTTATTATCGGGACTCAAAAGATAAATCGCGTACTTAACTCATTGACAGTTTGATTATCTTATGTTTTTTTCAGAACAATGAGTATTCTTTTTGGCTATCTTTGGCAAGGACAGATTCACTAAACCTACAGAGAGATATGAAAGCAAATAAATTATTCCTTTTGGCAAGTCTCCTTCTATCAGGCAGTATGATACCTATAACGGCTCAGAACAAGAAAGAGAAGAAACAACAAAGAGAACAAGCAGTACGCGAGGCTGTTGACGCAAAGGCATACAAAATGCAATGTGGACCGGGTAATGCCTATGAAAGGAGGCAGCAAACACCTGACTTCCGATTATTCTTTAGAAATAAGAAACGATTCGGTATATTCCTATCTGCCTTATTTCGGAGTGGCGTATAACGTTCCTTACGGAGGTGGAAAAGGATTAAATAGTGCTCCTTTATCAGAATATACTTCAACATATAGCAAAAAGGGAAATGCTAAAATCACACTAAAAGTACGGAACGAGGAAGACAATTACCTTTACAATATCACCATTTATCCCAATGGCAGCAGTAACATACAGGTCACCCCCACAAACAGACAATCTATTTCTTTCTCCGGAGAAATAGATCTAAAGAAGAAAGAATGAACCATAAATAAAAAAGGGAGATGTCAAAACTAAAACAACCTATCGCACTATATGATCAGGTCATTTTAGTTTTGCTCCCCTCATTAAATTACAGCTATTATTTACTTATTTCTCTAACCGGCTAAAGAAATTCTCAATGGCTTCCTTATTGACAAAAACTCCTTTTACTCCGGTCACTTCCACCGTATCCATCAACAAAGCCAAGCCCTGATAACCGTTTTCATCCTTTGCCAGTACTTCCTTCTGATAAATTTCAGCTGATTGGCAGGCTTTACCATCTTCAGGTAATTTCTCGAACCGGCCAAGGTAATAATTGCCTTCAAAGAAATTATGTGTAGATTCTGTCAACTGGAATCTGCTGGATTCGGGAGCATAAAAAATATTCCCACTAATAAATGTACTATCCGGATATCCGCCCCATGAATCCAAAGTAATCATAGTACGGTCGATATCAGCCGCAGGTTTACGGTTCACATGAATAATGTTACGGGTAATGCGACTATCCTTTACAGGACCTGCCAGATGAACAGCCGGTGAGAACATCCCGGCACGAGTCGGTTCAGGCCGCACTCCGTCACCTATACTCACATTGTAACGGACTATAGTGCCCAAGTTACCTACATTAAAAGATGCGTCGGCCGTGCCGTCATTGCAAACCAATACCAAGCCACCATAGTTATCATGACTATAATTGTACTGAATGACCGTTCCCCGGCAATTCCAATCCGAATCAAATCCCTGTGCATCCCACGGAGCTTTATGACCACTTACTTCATTAAACTGCACCAAAGTATTATCACAACTCCACGGCCAAATACCTGCTGCCGCCTCTGTGTCAGGAAGCATATCAGGACAGTCACGCATTACATTGTATTCTATCAAGGTACTGTCACAACCGATAGGTACAATACCATCCCCTGGTACTTCCTCTATCAAATTTCCCCGTATCACGGTATGCTTGCTGGGATGCCAGTTCTGCCGGTCGCTATAAGCAGCCCAAATCATAGCATTACGGGTACATCTCAAAATATGGCAGTTCTCTATGGTTAACCTATTGAATGTTGAAATTTTCTTTTCACCGCCATTCACTATATAAATACCGCACCCTCCGCCTTTTTCTTTTACCAACGAACCATTGACATCCCGTACAGTCACATTATTGACAACAATGTTCTGCGATACGCCATAATCCATACACTCTATCTTCAAGCCCGAACGATAAGGCAGAGGCTGCCTGCCTGTATTCACGATTTCCAAATTCTGCATCGTTATATAGTCCGAATTACAGATACGGGCTGCATACAAGGAAGTATCATATCCCACAATGCAAGGTTTCCGTTCACCATCACCATAAGCATCTATATAAATACGATCTTCGGGTATACCCTGTCCGGTGATTTCAAGTTCGCCATTAAAAACCTCACCGCGCTTCAACAAAACTTTATTGCCCGGCAGTAATTTCACACCACGTAGTTTTTCCAGACTTTTCCATGCTTCATCCGGGGCTAACCCACTATTATTATCATCACCGCCGGTAGCATCCAGATAATAGCACACTGGACTATCAGAACATGCTGCCAACAGGAAGGAAAATAAAAGAAGGATCATTGTTTTTCTCATTTCTCTTCCGTTTTTAAAAAGTTATCAATTTTATTCCAGAAGTTGTCAGAACAACCAGGCTTCACCACAGATTACGCAAATTCACACAGTTTTTTGATTTAAAGGTTATTTGCCTCCTACTTCTTTGTGACAGTCCGTGTACCCTGTGATGAAAACCTGCACTCCACATTACTTCCACAAGTCGTCTGAACCAGTTTCTTGTTAGTATCCAGTTCGGCAGTCGGCAAAGGCCATACATAATCCCTCTCACCGTTGAACTTACGTGCTTCATAAGCCAAGCCATACATAGTGCGTTCATTCTCTATATTGGCTACCGCCTTATCCAATTCCTTCCAACGATAAAGGTCAAACAAACGCAAACCTTCAAAAGCCAGTTCCACACGACGCTCATGCTTAATGACTTCCAACAATTCATCTTTAGAAAGAGAAGTGCCTTCCACTTCCTCTACTGTGGGCATGTTCACATCCGCACGTTGCCGCACTTCATTAACCAAAGCAGTTACATCACTATAAACATAGCCTCCTTTCTGTACCATCGCCTCCGCCAAAGATAATAAAACTTCGGCATAACGCACCACATAAAAGTCTTGTCCATTATCCCAAGAGTTAGAAGTATCCGTAGGATCAAAATACTTATAAACATATACGGTAGACAGAGAAGCGGCAGCTCCGCCATATACATTGGCATACGGATTTGAAGCCGAAGTATCTATACCTCCTTTACCGTTCCAAAGCATACCGGGAACAAACAAAGTGCTATATAAACGCGGATCACGATTCTCAAAATGAGCAGGATTAGGCTTGCTGACATCCAAGCCACCCCCACCGTTCAGTTCGGCTATCTTCGTATCGGTAGTCGGTTTACCGTCTTTGCAATAATAAGCATCCGCCAAATCTATAGTACCATTCATTGCTTCCAGCGGAGTATTCCAATGCGCATTAAAAGCAGCACCTTCACTCATACCCGGTCCTTCATAACGGACTGCAAAAATGATTTCAGGAGAAGTTTCTCCACTTTGAGTAAACAGTTTGGCATAACTCGGATCAAGCGAGTATCCCAAACCCTGCACCTGCTTATAAGCAGCAATCGCGTCATCCCATTTTTCATTATACAAAGCCACACGCCCCAGTAAGGAAAGAGCAGCTCCTTTGGTGATATGACCCCGTGAAGACGCGTTTTGCGGAAGTACTTCAGCCGCATCCTGCAAATCAGTCATAACATGAGCCACAATAGCCGCACGGTCCGTCTTTTCACATTCAGCCTCGTCAATGGTCAAAGGGGCGGTCAGGAAAGGAACATCCTGATACGTCATAGTCAAGTTTATATACATCAATGCACGTATGGTCTTTGCCTCAGCCTGATAAATCGCCTTTTGGGAAGCATCCATATCCACTCTATCAATATTAGCAATCAGCACATTACAACGGCTGATCACTTCATAGCAATCTTTCCAATAACTGCCAATGATAGAAGAACTTGGGGTATAAATTCCCATAGCCATATCATAACCTTCCATCCAGCCACTCCAATTAAAATGCCCGCCATTATCTGATATACAATCCATATATAAAGGGCCCAATGAATATTGGTCGGAATTATAAAGCTGATTGCTCTGCAAAGCATCATAACAAGATGCCAACGCCATCAAAGCATCATCCGGCGTCTGCCAAAATGTATTGGATGAAGATTCTGTCAATGAGTCCCTCTGCAAAAAGCTGTCAGAGCAAGAAGTCAGCAAAGCTCCTGACAACAGAGCCAGCCCTATAAAGTTATTAATTGATTTCATAGTTGTTGCTTTTAAAATTTAACGTTAACACCAAATGAATAAGTTCTTGTATTGGGATGTACATCATTACGGGAATCTGTACTCAGTTTTTCAGGATCATAATCGTCCAAGGAAGTGAAAGTAAGCAAATTAGTTCCTGCCAAATAGAGTCTGATACTCTGAACGCCCAACTTGGTCAAAAACTCTCTTTGCCTGAAAGTATATCCGATTTCCAAATTCTTCAGACGCAAATAATCACCTTTTGTCAACCAAAATGAAGAATAGTTATTATTAATAGTTCCTCCCAAACGAGGCATGCTTCCATTCGGATTACTTTCAGACCATCTGTCCAACCAACGGCTAGTCTTGTTTCCACCGTTGGAAATAGTAGTTTCATCCCAATTATAACGATATACACCTGCAATGCCTTGCCAGAATGTATTGACATCAAAATCTTTATAAGAGAATCCCAGATTGAAAGAATACTGCATTTTAGGGAACGGATTTCCGATAATAGTACGGTCAGCATCATTTATATTACCATTATTGTCTATATCTTCATACATGATATCACCTAATTGCGGTTCCTGGTTGTTTTGCAGAATCTTCTGTCCGTTCGCATTTACACGGTCCAATCTGCCTGGGTACGATAGATACCGATGCTTTCAGCCCATAATAAGAGCCGATGGCTTCACCTTCACGATTGATCGTATTATCCTTAATGTCTTCTACCCCTTTCATATCAGTAATCTCATTTTTCACACCTGAAAGCGAGAAACCTGCCTGCCATGCCCAGTCACCTTTCTGATCGAAATAATTAGCAGCCAGTTCCCAACCCCGGTTACGAACCTTTCCCGCATTCTGATAAGGAGCATCCAAAGATCCCAGGAAAATACCCGGCATAGCGAGCTTCATCAAAATATCCGAGGTATTTTTCTCATACCAGTCAAAAGTGACATTGATCTTTCCACCCCAAAAAGCAGCATCAAAACCAAAGTCTGTAATAGTAGTTGTTTCCCATTTAATGTTCTCATTAGGTATCTTGGCAGTCTTCATACCAATCTGTTTGCTATCACCGAAATAGTAACTGCCACTAGCCGCCAATGTAGCCGCATAAGCATAGTTACCAATTTCCTGATTACCCAATTTACCCCAGCTACCACGCAATTTCAATGAGTGGAGGAACTTCACATTCTCCATAAATTTCTCATTTGTCATGATCCATGCACCGAAAATGAAGGGAAGGTAGCATAACGATGTGCCTTGGGCATACGTGACGAACCATCGTGACGGACATTCATCTCTAACAGATAACGGCCTCCGTAATTATAATTCAAGCGTCCGAAGAATGACTGCAAGGAACTCTCTTCCGCTGATCCGGTCACATGGTCATTCATAGTACCTCCATCCATTTCATAAATATTATCGGTAGCGAATCCCTGCTTGGACGCCTCATTCTTGTCCCAACGGGTAGCCTGGATAGAATGGCCTGCCAACAGATTGAACGAATGTTTTCCTACAGAAAAATCATAGGTCAGAATATTTTCATTAATATAAGTCGTTTCCAGATAATGATAATCTGTCAGTTTATTGGTACCGACTGTGGTCAGCGCATTTCCTTCAGCATCGTATCTTATATTATTCTTCGGATTGAAAGTAGTCACATCGTTCATATAATATTTATAAGCCAGACTTGAACGGAACTTCAATCCTTTTATGATATCAATTTCACCAAAGAATTTACCATCAAAACGATAATGCTTGTTATCTTTATAGCCCATATTCAAAGCTTCAATCGGATTTTTGAATACGGATTGGGAAATATTGGGATTTCCATCCAAAAATCATAATGTCCGTTAGAATAACGCACAGGAACAGTAGGACGGGTAAACCAAGTAAGGTAGCGCATCAAACCTTCACCGGTAACACTGGTAGTAGGCTCATCAATGTTCTGACGGCTTCCCGAAAGATTCAGACCTAATTTTACAATACCCAATTGTGCATCCAGATTGGAACGGAAATTAAAACGTTGATTGGCCGTTTCACGCAAGATACCATCCTGCTGGAAATACTGAGTGGAAATCATGTAATGTACCGCTTTACTACCACCGTTCACAGACAAATGGTGTTGGTGCATGGCTGCTGTACGAAACATTTCCTTAGCCCAATCGGTATTGGCAAAATGATCGGGGTCTGATCCGTTTTGCAACTTTTGTAACATTTCATCCGTGTATGCTTTGGAAGGCCAGCATTCGTTATACATCTTCGCCCATTCATAAGAATTCACATAATCGGGCAGCACGGTAGCTTCTTGCAAAGCGATACTACCGGAATATGTAATGGTAGGTTTCTGCTCACCGCCCCGTTTGGTAGTCACCAGAATAACCCCGTTGGCAGCACGTACACCATAAATAGAAGCCGAAGCCGCATCCTTCAATACGGAAACACTTTCAATATCATCTGCAGGGATTTCCGCAATCTGGCTTACCGAGCTTTCCACTCCATCGATCAAGACCATCGGATCATTGTGTTCAAAAGTTCCTACACCACGGATACGGATTTCGGGACTGTCATGACCGGCCTGGGCACCATTGTTGGTCAACATAACACCCGGCAAACGACCCTGAAGCATATTGGCAGTATTCGCTACCGGCATAGAAGCTACATCCTTGAAATTTACAGCAGCAACAGAACCCGTCAGATTTTCCTTCTTCTGCACGCCATAACCGACTACTACCACTTCGTCAATCATTTCCGTATCTTCCTTCAGATTTACATTCAGCACCGTATTGTCTTTCGAAATACGATATTCCTGATCGGAATATCCTATAAAAGAAATGACAATAGTAGAATTAGAAGCCACCGTGAGATTGAAATTACCATCCAAATCAGTCACCGTTCCATTGGTTGTTCCTTTTTCAACCACACTGGCACCGATGACCGGTTCGCCTGTGGCATCTTTTACAATACCGGAAACTTTAAACTTGTCTGCTTGCAGACTGGAAGCGCTCACATTCATCGCAGGGATGAAGAAGCAGAGACACAGCAATAGGCTCAGTACCCGGAATGTACTGGTTTCTGTCAGAGTTTTCATGTTCATAATACTTTTTTTAAAGGTCTAACAAATAAAGATAATTCGTTTTATTTGCCAGCAAAAGTAAGAGGAACAGAAAAGAAACAGGGAGAATTATTACCGGAAAAAGGCTGTTTATTCCCTATAGAGCCTATTTCCGGTAATAATCAGCCATCATACTTCATCATATACTCTGTAGGAGAAAGTCCGAATTTCTTCTTAAAGCAGGAACTGAAATATTTAGGGTCGTTGAAACCTACGGCATACGCCAAATCGGCTATACGGATTTTCTTTTTCTCGTCTATCAGCCGACAAGCCGCTTGCAAACGGACATTGCTGATAAATGCAGAGGGAGTAAGTCCGGTCAACAGTTTCAATTTATCTGCTAGTGTAGTCCGGGCCATACCCATCTCCGCCATAAACTGTGCATGTTCAAAATCACAATCACTCAAATGGGCATTCACACAATCCACCGCTTTCCGAATGAAAGCTTCGTCCATCGAGGTGTAATTTAATTCTTTGGCTTCAAAGACCAACTGCTTACGAAAATCCACCCCCATACGTTTGCGCCGTTTCAACAAGTTATCTATCTTGGCAAACAAGACAGAGAGGCGGAGCGGTTTACAGATATAACCATCGGCCCCAGACTCATACCCTTCCACATGGTCTTCATCACTAGTCTTGGCCGTTAACAAAATCAATGGAATATGGCAGGTCTCAAATTGAGTCTTCACCCGGCGGCACAATTCCATACCGTCCATTTCGGGCATCATAACATCGGAAACAATTAAATCCACTTCCTGTTTGGCAAGGATCTCCAAAGCTTCCGTTCCATTAGCGGCCTTCAGAATATGGTATTTGCCATGCAACAGACGAACCATCAAAGCCAATAATTCCTCATTATCCTCCACTAACAAAATAGTCGATGCTGCCGGTTTCTCTTCCAACATATCAATCTCCGAGACATTCTCCATTTCATCTGCCGATAAAACAGCATAGTCCACATTTTCAGTATTCTCGTCTACCTCATCTTCAGCAAAAGCCTCACGTCCTATAGGAATTTCAACCACAAAAGTATTCCCTTCCTCCTTATCGCTAAATACCTGTATCGTTCCATGATGCAACAATACCAAATCTTTAGTCAGCGACAAACCGATACCCGTCCCTATGGTATGGAATTTACGATACTCCCTTCATAGAATCTCTCGAACATATGATCCAATTTCTCTTTTGGAATCAACTCGCCGGGATTGTTCACACTCAATTTAAAAGTCCTCTTTTCCTCATCATGAGCCTGCGACACCACAATAGTTCCTCCTTCAGGAGTATATTTAGCGGCATTGGAAAGCAGATTGTACACCACTTTATCCAATTTATCCACATCAAAATATCCCGAATATTCTTCAGACAAATCAAATTGTATGGACAATTTCTGCTTTTTAACCAAAGGAGCGAAAGCCGACACTGATTTTTCAAGAACATACTGACATTTCCATGCGAAACTTTTAGCCGCAACTTGCCATTCTCCACTTTCCTGAACTCTAAGATTTGCTGAATCAACCGGATTAACCGCACAGTATTATCAGCTATCACAGAACAAACCGACGAACTTGCCGGTACTTCTTGTTTCAGTTCATCCACCGAAGCCGATATAATAGAAAGCGGAGTCAGCAACTCATGAGTGATATTGGTAAAGAACTGTAATTTAGCATGATTGATTTCCTCCATTTTCTGCCGTTCTATCTTCCCCATCTCTATGGCCTGTTTCATCCGGATACGGTTTCTGACAATCCGATAAGTATACCATGCCAATGAAACGAACAACAAGACATAAAGGCAATAAGCCCACCACGATAACCAAGGCGGCGGAAGAATAGTTATACGCAGACATTTCATATCCGGAGACCAGATTCCATTCTGATTGGCTCCCTTTACACAAAAAGTATAAGTACCTGCCGGAAGATTGTTATAATAGGCAAACCGACGTCCAGCCTCAACGGACAACCATTCCTTGTCATATCCCTCCAACCGATATAAATAACGGTTCAACTCAGGATTGATATAGTTCAATATTGAAAAATCAAGACTGAAATTATTCTCCCGGTATCCTAATACAATTTTATCAATAAAATCAATAGCTCTGTTTGCAGCAATCCCCTCTCTGACGGAAAGAGGATAGGTACGTACCGATACATTATGTACCTTTATATCTGTAATTACTACCGGAGAATAGGCAGTATCCTGAACTATTTTATCAGGATAAAAACTGTTCAATCCACGGAATCCTCCGAAGAAAAGTTTCCCATCCGCCCCCTTGAAGCAAGAATTCCGGTTAAACATATGGTCTTGCAAACCATCATCTACCGTATAGGTATGTATTTTCGGTGCAGCACCGTCCAAAGGTATATCAATGTGATACATTTCCGCATTGGTAGTAAGCCATAAAGTATGCTTATCATCCTCCAGCATGCTGAAAACAACATCTCCATTCCGGAAATAATCATTCAAGACTGAAACAAAACGATCATTCTTCCGGTCATACAAATCGAGTCCGTTACCATTCGACCCACCCATACTCTGTTGTATCCATCCACACAAACACTCATCGCCCCGACAGTGGATAATGTACCATCCGAAGGCGTATAAAACTTAACCTTATATATTTCTCCGGATGTATCTATCCGCCATACCCCTTCATTACTAGTCGCTATCCAGATAAAGCCATCTTGATCTTCCGCCATTTTGAAAATAGAAATTTGGGGCAATGCCTGATTTGTCAAAGTCACCAGTTCATTCAAAGAATGAAGTCTTGATTCCGTATCCAAGATAAACACTCCCGAACGTGTCCCCAACCACAGATTCCCTTTCGAATCCTCCAACAAAGAATAAATACAAATATCACTCAGCTCCGGATTGGTAACGGTATTTATCACGTGTGCTTTCCCGGCTTTGACATTATAGAACCACACTCCGTCATCCCAAGTGGCAAAACACAATTCATTTGTCCTTTTACGATAAATAATATCATTGACCGTCGATGTATATCCCATATTCTTCAATACAGGATGAGAGCGGTAAGGAACAATGGTATGCTGTTTCATATCATAAAATACCAGACCGAATCCCATGATTCCCATCCACAGATTCCCATTATCCTCCTGATAGACACTGCGGACAGAGCTGGTAGGCAATGCTCACGCAAAGCCTCCAAAGAATCATAATTAAACCGGAACTTATTTGTATTTACAGTACAAACACCTCCTCCCAGCATCCCCAGCCACATCAGCCCGTCTTTACTGCACAACAGAGAGTTCACTTCATTAAAAGGTAAATCTCCTTGAAGGTTGCCCGGAACAATATTGGTAAAATTCCCGTCTCCCGATTCATCTTCTAAAATACTGACCCCACTGCGTGAACCGATCCAGAGCTTTCCGGAATTTTTATCCTGAGCAATGGCGTAGATAATATTATCCAACAGAGAATGAGAATTTCCCTTGATGTTCCAGAATGTTTTAAATGAGAAATGTTCCGGATCATACGGATTAATGAGTTTCACCAGTCCATACCGCCAGGTACCGATCCAAATATTCCCGGCTTCATCCTGAAATATGACATGCGCCGAATTACCAGGGTTAATCCCGTCGTAAGTATAATACAATTCCTCTTGAGGACTATAACGCAGCAGCCCCTGTTCCCAAGTACCAATCCATATTTGACCTTTCCGGTCTTCGACAACAGACTTTATATCCATGTTTTTTTCACAATCGAAAGTACGGCTGCCGGCTTTTCTGCGAAACAATCCCTTGTTGCTTCCCACCCATAAATCTCCGTTACTTGCATAAAGGATACTTTCTACATTGCTTACCTGTAACAAAGGACTGATTATTTTCTCTATCTCATCCGTTTCTTTATGCAACACGTATAATCCATTGTGCGTACCTATCCACAATTATTCTCCTTGTCTTCGGCCACCATATTCACAAAACTATCAATGGAACGTCCATGATTCACTCCATCGGGTTTATATACAACAATAGAATAACCATCGTAACGCAAGAGACCATTGTAGGTCGAAATCCATATATACCCCTGGCTATCCTGAAATAACTTCCTGACTTCATTGGTAGGGAAGTTCACCGAAGTGGAAATGGATTTAAAATGATAAGTATTCACCTTATTATCAGCCCAAAGCAAAACAGGAAAAACAAAAAGATATATTACTCCAAGAATATATTCGCAGTTACGGTGTGCCAAGTGCATAGATTCAACTTTAAGATTTGATGCAATATTCGCAAAAAAAAGCATTTTAAGCAAATATTCCATAAGATTGTTCTAAATTTCCCCCATTTGCATACATAAGAAACTAAAATTATACTTCCAGAAACACTTAGAACAAAAAGGTTAGAGGCTGTTAAGATAAAAAATTGTATATTTGCCGATAAGTGTGACCTAATTTTAAAACAGAGAAACATGCATTACAACGACCAAGGCGCTGATTTTAAATACCTAATTGTCAATGAGCGTGACAAGCGTTTCGGCTTGTCGGTGACTACCGTCGGATTCCAGGCTATCAGGGCCGGAAGCGTTTATCCACCACGCAACCACCCGGACGCCTATTATTTCACAGCCCAGAAAGGACGTGTGCTGCATGAATATCAGTTGGTATATATCACTAAAGGACGAGGAACTTTCGCCAGCGACACAACCCCGTCTGTCGACATATCCAAAGGCAGATACTTTTCCTGTTTCCCGGACAGTGGCATACCTATGCGCCGCTGCAAAAGACAGGATGGAACGAATATTACATCGGTTTTGAAGGCCCGATTATAGACAATCTGGTAAAAAACAGCTTTATCTCAAAAGAAAGCCAGATTCTGGATATCGGTATCAATGAAGAACTGGCCAGTCTTTTGCCCGTGCACTGGAAGTAGCGGAAGCAGACAAGACCGCAGCGCAACAATATTTGTCCGGCATCGTTTTACACATTATGGGAGCCGTACTTGCTATCTCGCAGAACAAACGCTATGAGGTGGACAATGCGGCACAAAAAATAGAAAGTGCCAAAATCATCATGCACGAAAATGTGTACAAGGATATAGACCCGGAAGAACTGGCCATGAAATTGGGAATCAGTTATTCCTGGTTCCGCAAAGTATTCAAAGAATACACCGGTTATGCGCCCGCCAAGTATTTCCAAGAGCTGAAACTGCGCAAAGCGAAGCAGCTGTTGATTGAAAGTTCCATGTCAGTGAAAGAGATATGTTATGAATTGAATTATACCTCTACTGAACACTTTTTCTCGGTATTTAAAAAGCGTACCAATTTCACCCCTACCGAATATCGTAACTTCGGACGGGGCGGAAAAGAAAAAGAGAATGAAAACGAATAAAGAAAAAATGAGAAAAATAACCATCAATCTGGCTGCTGTGGCAGCCTTTTGCATTGTAGTTGCATCACCGGCCTTAGTAAGCAGCAGTTGCGCTACTCCAAAAACGGAGCAGGAAGATACCACTATCATACGGGAAGATTCAGGTATTACGGCATTGAAATACAGTAGTCCCGAAGTTCCCGCCAGTATTGAGTTCTGTGGCAAAACCATTGATTTGAGCCGCTTTGACCGCCACGAGCGTATGGACCGTGAACTATTGGCATTCACCTATATGCACAGTACTTCCTTGCAAATGCTGAAAAAAGCCAACCGCTATTTCCCCATTGTAGAACCCATACTGAAAGAAAACGGAATACCTGATGATTTTAAGTACCTGATGGTAATAGAAAGTAATATGAATCCCACCGCCCGTTCTTCTGCCGGAGCTGCCGGACTATGGCAATTCATGCAAGGTACGGGACGGGATTACGGATTGGAGGTAAACAACAATGTGGACGAGCGTTACCATATTGAGAAAGCGACCCGTGCCGCCTGCCGCTATCTGAAAGACGCGTATGCAAAATATAAGGACTGGGTGGCTGTCGCCGCCTCTTACAATGCCGGTCAGGCACGCATTGCCAGCCAACTGGCCAAACAGGATGTGGACGACTCGTTGGATTTGCAACTGGTAGAAGAGACTGCCCGGTATGTGTACCGCATTCTTGCCGCCAAACAATTATTCAATGCCCCCACTACTTTCGGTTTCCGCCTGCGTGCATCGGATTTGTATCCGCCTATTCCTTATACGGAAATCACTGTGACGAAAGGAATTGCAGACTTGGCACGTTTCGCACGCAGCAAAGGAATCAATCTGGCCATATTAAAGAATATGAATCCCTGGTTACGGGAAACATCCTTGTCCAACCACAGCGGGCGGACTTACGTGATAAAAATCCCTACCAAAGAAGGAATGACTTATGATCCGAAAAAGACGGTGGCGCATGATAAGCGATGGGTGATAGAATAACTTTCTATCATACAGCATTCCATAATCAATTTACCAGTTTTCCTCCACAGTATTTACAATAAGCAGCCCCGTCCTCATGTCCGTCCTTACCACAATGCGGACATTTCAGGGCCACCCTGCGTCTATGTTCCTGGATCATAGACGCAGAAACAATTCCTGTGGGGACTGCAATGATGGTATAGCCCAGTAACATTACAATGGCCGAAAGGAAGCGCCCTAGCGGAGTTTCCGGAGTGATATCCCATAACCTACCGTTGTCATCGTCACTATCGCCCAATAAATACTATTCGGAATATTATTGAAAGAAGTGCCCGGACGCTGTCCCTCAATCATATACATCAATGTACCGATCGAAGTCACCAATATCAGTACAAACAAGAAAAAAACAATAATCTTCCGACTGCTGAACACCAAGGAACGCAACAAGAAATTACCTTCATTCAGATAATTGAAAAGTTTAAAGATACGGAACACACGAATCAACCGGAAAGTGCGGATCACCAGCAGATAACGTGCCGTGCCGAAAAGCCAGCCTATATATAGAGGTAAGGTAGCCAGCAAATCCACTATACCGAAAAAACTCAGAGCATACTTCCGCGGTTGGGGAGAACAATAAAGCCTCAACACATACTCTAACGTAAAAAAGAAAGTAAAAACATACTCCGACACCCGCAGATAAGGCCCGATAACGGTATCCCAACTCTTGATACTCTCGGCAATAACCACCAGAATACTCAAGACAATGAACCCTATCAACGCCACATCGAATAACTTTCCCATCGGTGTGTCGCTTTCAAAAATAATCACATATATTTTATGCTTTAATTTCTCATCATGCAGTAAATTCTGCCATTTACTCCAAATACGCCTCAGAAATGCCATAATTTTTTAGGATAGAACACAAATCATTCACAATTATAACAAATATTGCCCGATTTATGTCCCATCGGTAACTATTATTTTCACTATATTTGCACAAAACCAATAAAATAATAGCATGAAGAAACAACTTATGACAGGTCTGTTCACAGTCCTCGCCCTTACAGCAGGCGCACAGACCTTCCAAGAATGGCGCAACCCGGAAATAAATGCGGTAAACCGTGCGCCGATGCACACGAACTACTTTGCTTTTGAGAATGCAGATGCAGCTAAGAAAGCAGACAAAAAACAATCAACTAACTACATGACTTTGAACGGAACCTGGAAGTTCAACTGGGTAAAGGATGCAGACTCCCGTCCGACTGATTTCTGGAAAACCGGCTTCAACGACAAAGGCTGGGATGACCTGCAAGTTCCCGCCGTATGGGAGCTGAACGGATACGGTGATCCTATTTATGTGAACGTAGGCTATGCCTGGCGTAACCAGTTCCAGAACAACCCTCCGAAGTGCCGACAGAGAATAACCATGTAGGTTCTTACCGCCGTGAAATTGTAGTTCCCGCCTCATGGAAGGGAAAAGATATTATCGCCCATTTCGGTTCGGTTACCTCCAATATGTATTTGTGGGTGAACGGACGTTATGTAGGCTACAGCGAGGACAGCAAACTGGAAGCCGAATTTGACCTGACTCCATATTTAAAACCGGGTCAGAAAAACCTGATCGCCTTCCAAGTATTCCGCTGGTGCGACGGTACCTATCTGGAAGATCAGGATTTCTTCCGGTATAGCGGCGTGGGACGTGACTGCTATCTATATGCCCGCAACAAAAAACGCATTCAAGATATCCGTGTAACTCCCGACTTGGACGCAGCTTACCAAAACGGCAGCCTGGCTGTCAATCTGGATTTGAAAGGCAGTGGTAAAGTCGATTTGGAACTGGTAGATGCACAAGGCAAGCAAGTGCAACCGCTACCGCCAACAAATCCGGTCTGGTGACCATGAACGTAGAGAACCCCAAAAAGTGGAGTGCCGAAACACCTTATTTATATACCTTGCGTGCCAGCATGCAGGGCAGCAATGAAGTGATTCCTGTCAAAGTAGGTTTCCGCAAGATTGAATTGAAAGGTGACCAGATCTTGGTTAACGGTAAGGCAGTCCTGTTCAAGGGGGCCGACCGCCACGAAATGGATCCGGATGGAGGCTATGTAGTATCTCCCGAACGTATGCTACAGGATATCCAGATAATGAAGCAATTCAACCTGAACGCTGTACGTACCTGCCACTACCCGGATGACAACTTATGGTACGATTTATGTGACCAATATGGTATTTACGTCGTGGCCGAAGCAATATAGAATCTCACGGTATGGGCTACGGCGACAAGACGCTGGCCAAGAACCCCTCTTATAAGAAAGCCCATCTGGAACGTAACCAGCGCAATGTACAACGCGGATTCAACCATCCGAGCATCATCTTCTGGTCATTGGGTAATGAAGCCGGTGACGGCCCCAACTTCGAACAATGCTATAAATGGATCAAAGCAGAAGACCCCAGCCGTGCCTGCCAATATGAACAAGCACGCCAGAAAGAACATACCGATATCTTCTGTCCGATGTACTATGATTATAACGGCATGGAAAAATATGGTCAACGTACCGATGCTACCAAACCATTGATTCAGTGTGAATATGCCCATGCAATGGGTAACTCGCAGGGTGGTTTCAAAGAATATTGGGATTTGATCCGTAAATATCCGAATCTGCAAGGTGGATTTATCTGGGATTTCGTTGACCAGTCCTGCCGCTGGAAAGGAAAAGACGGCGTGATGATCTATGCTTACGGAGGAGATTTCAACCGTTTTGACGCTTCTGACAATAACTTCTGTGACAATGGTTTGATCAGCCCCGACCGTGTTCCTAATCCGCACATGTATGAAGTAGGTCACTTTTACCAGAATATCTGGACTACTCCCGCCGATTTAAGCAAAGGGAAGTAAATGTGTTCAATGAGAACTTCTTCCGTGACCTGTCCGCCTACTATATGGAATGGCAAGTACTGAAAGATGGAAAAGTAATCCGCACCGGACGCGTGGATGATTTAAAAGTCGCTCCTCAGGAAACAGCCAAGATTACGTTGAATATCGGCAAGACCTGCACCTGCAAGGAATGGTTGCTGAACGTTTTCTACAAACTGAAAAACCGCGAAGGTTTGCTGCCCGCAGGTTTCACCGTCGCCAAGAATCAGTTGACACTGAATGATTACAAAGCACCGTCTATGGATTTGAAGAACGTGGAAACGACCAATGTAGCCACCGTTGTTCCGCAAATCATCGACAACCAATATCATTATCTGATCGTAAAAGGCAATAACTTCGTAGCCGAGTTCAACAAACAGAACGGTTACTTAAGCAAATATGCAGTGGACGGAACGGAAATGCTGAAAGAAGGCGCAGCCTGACCCCTAACTTCTGGCGTGCCCCGACAGACAATGATATGGGAGCCGGCCTGCAAAACAGATATGCCGCATGGAAAAACCCGGGATTGAAACTGGTTTCCTTGAATTCCAAGACAGAAAATGACCAGATAGTAGTGAATGCGGAATATGACATGAAGAATGTTTCCGCCAAATTATATCTGACTTATGTCATCAACAACGAAGGAGCCATCAAAGTGACCCAAAAGATGACAGCCGACAAGAATGCCAAAGTATCTCCGATGTTCCGCTTCGGTATGCAAATGCAGATGCCTAAATGTTTTGAAACCGTAGAATATTATGGTCGTGGTCCGGTAGAAAACTACAGTGACCGCAACCACAGCACCGACTTGGGTATTTATCGCCAGAGTGTGGATGAACAATTCTACTCCTATATCCGTCCGCAGGAAACAGGAACCAAGACCGATATCCGTTGGTGGAAGCAACTGAATGCCGGCGGTAACGGACTGAAGGTAGTAGGTGATGCTCCATTCTCTGCATCCGCTTTGCATTATACCATCTGTTCACTGGATGATGGCGAACAAAAAGACCAGCGTCACTCGCCCGAAGTACAGAAAGCAGACCTGACCAACCTGATCATCGACAAGGCTCAGATGGGATTAGGTTGTGTAAACAGCTGGGGAGCTCTGCCGTTGCCTCAATATATGTTGCCCTACGGTGATTATGAATTTACTTTCATCCTGACTCCGGTAAAACATAGCGTCGAGATAGAATAAAACACAGGTTAAACAATAAAAACAAAGTGGCTGGATTTGTTTTCAGTCACCTTGTTTTTATTCCCTCTGTTCTTCATAGCTACTGCCATCTACAATTTTCATAAAACAAGTATCACACAAGTATCTGCCCCAACCATCTCTTCAAAACACATTTTCCACCTTTTTTCCTTCAAATTCTTCATACGCGGACAATGTTTTGAACCTCAAGCCATTACAATGAACCATTCTTATTCCAATCCTTCATAAATTCTTCATAAAGTTATATCCGTTCCCTTCGCATGAACCAACCACGGGAATCCATTCCGACAACCCATCGAATCTTTTTCCTTATTTTACCGTACCCGATTACAAACCTCGGTTGTATTACTCATAAAGAACAATTAAACACTAGTAAAATGAGATCAGACGGCTATTTGAAAACAGCGTGGATCATGACCGTATTATTCAGCATCATCCTTCCGCTTCATTCACAAACACCCCGGCAATTCTCTATAGAATTAAAGGACAAACCACTTCCCGCCGCCCTTAAACTAATCGAAAAGGAAGGCGGAAAGAATATTATCTTCTCCTATAACGAAACAGAAAGCTACCGGGTTACAGCCTCCATCCGGCAAAAAACCGAACTTGAAGCCATCGGCACTGTCCTGAACGGCATTCCTTTCATTTGTAAAGAACGGGAAGAATACTTCGCCATACAGAAAAAGGGAAGAGACATACGCATTACCGAAATACGAGGACAAGTAACCAATGAAAAGAATGAACCGCTGCCCTACTCCAATGTACTCTTATTGACTCCCGGCGACTCCACCTTTGTAAACGGATGTGTCACCCGTGAAGACGGAAGTTTCCTGATGATAGCGGAAGAAGGGATACCTTACTTGATACGGGTTTCTTATATAGGCTATAAGACGGAAGTGCAACCTTGCCACCCTACTCTTACGTTTCACCTGCTTCCCGACACCCAACTGATGCAGGAAGTAACCATCAGCGCCCGACGCCCCATGATAGAAGTGGGTCCCAACGGACTAAAAGCCAACGTGGCAGGAACTTCCCTGGCCCGAATGGGGTCTGCCGCAGAAATGTTGCCCCATCTTCCTTTCGTCACCGGCCATAACGGCGAATACAATGTAATGGGATGCGGTTCTCCTGTAATCTATATAAATAATAAGAAGTACGTGACATGACAGAACTGGACCGTATCCGGGCCAACGAAATCTTATCCGCAGAAGTCA
>ENA-OQAS01000047-OQAS01000047.1-human-gut-metagenome-genome-assembly--contig:-NODE-47-length-59926-cov-7.723156_pt1 | contig 59926 bp, 77 predicted proteins | sample MGYA00242733_ERZ504523 | MGnify/ENA primary metagenome ERZ504523 (study PRJEB26092, sample SAMD00036239) | human gut metagenome | host: Homo sapiens | study: EMG produced TPA metagenomics assembly of...
CCGGGGGACGGGGCTTCGCGAGGCGGTCGGAATCGCCAACGCGGCGGCCGCCATCGCGGTGACGCGACGGGGTCCGGCCACATGTCCTTCCAGAATCGAAGTGGAGAAGCTGCTTGCCATGCAAACCTTATAGTCATAATGACTATAAGTTGGGTTATGATGTGTCCGAACGGTTCGCGAAGCGGACAAGGAACGCTTTGCGCCGGCACGGGCACTTTCTCGGAAGTGCAAGGAAGCGAAGGAGACATAACCGAAAATGAGCAAGGATAAAGGTGCCCTCACCGTCGAGGAACAGGGCATAGACACCATTTCCGAAGAGGAACGCAAAGGCACGCCGGCCAGCCTGTTCTGGCTTGGTTCGCCGCGACGTCTCTGTGTTCGCCATGTCGTACGGCGCATGGGCATTGGGATTCGGCATCTCCTTCTGGCAGGCCACCATCATGACCACCATCGGCGTGGTCGTGTCGTTCCTGCTGGTGGGCGTCATCTCCATAGCGGGCAAGCGCGGCAACGCCCCGACCATGGTGCTCACCCGCGCCACCTTCGGCGTGGAAGGCGCCAAGGTGCCGGCCGCGCTGAGCTGGATCGCCACATTGCTGGGAAATCTCATTGACCACCACCGCGGTGCTCGCCATGTCCTCCACCATCTCCAAACTCGGCTGGGGCTCCGGCGCCGCGCCGAAGCTCATCTCCACCATCGTGGTGGTCGGTCTGGTGGTCGTGGCCGGCATCTTCGGCTACGACCTGATCATGCGCTGCCAGCAGGTCATCACCATCGTGACCGGCGTGATCACCGTCGCTTCTTCATCCTCGGATGGGGCCACATCGACTTCGACGCCATCGGACGGATCCCGTCCGGCGGCCTGCCGGCCATGCTCGGCTGCTGCTTCTTCGTCATGACCGGTTTCGGCCTGGGCTGGGTGAACATCGCGGCCGACTATTCACGCTACCTGCCCCGCAAGTCCTCCAACAGCGGCATCGTCTTCTGGACCACGTTCGGCGCGTCCATCGCCAACGTGCTTCTCATCTTCTACGGCCTGCTGCTCGCCGGATCCAACGCCAAACTCGCCGAAAACGTCGGCAACGACCCGATCGGCGCGATGGCCTCCATCCTGCCATCTGGTACCTCATCCCGTACACCATCGTCGCCGTGCTGGGCCTCATGTCCGGCTCCATCATGGACAACTACTCCAACGGACTGGCATTGCTGAGCTTCGGCGTCAAACTGCCCCGCACCGCGGCCGCCGGCCTCACCGCCGCGCTCACCGTGGCCGGCGTGGTCTACGTGACCTTCTTCTCGGACACCTTCATCGGCCCGTTCCAAGGCTTCCTGACCACCCTCGGCGTGCCTATGGCCGTATGGGCGGGCATGTTCGTGACCGACGTGATCGTGCGCAAGAAGGACTACAGCACCCCCGACCTGTATGATCCGAACGGCCGTTACGGCAAGTGGAACGTCAAGTCGTTCGTCATCCTCGCCGTCGGCACCATCCTCGGCTGGGGCCTCGTGGTCAACACCGCCGCGAACTGGCTGACCTGGCAGGGCTACCTCCTCTTCCTGATCGGCGGCAAGGACGGCAGCTGGGCATCCGCCAACCTCGGCGTGATCGTGGCGCTGCTTGTCGGCCTGTTCGGCGCGTTGGCGTTCCAGCGTGGAGACATCGCCAAGCAGGAGGCCGACCTGCGGCATCCGAAACGGCGGATGCCATCGAAGCCAAGTGACGAACGGTGCGATCGCACAGGAAGGAACATACGATGATCGCTGAAGATGAGTGGCTGGTCGTCATCGACCGTCAGAAAGTATTCGCCGAAAGCGAATGGTCCGCTTGGGCCTGCGCCGACGGAACCTACTACGACACCAACGAAGCGTTCGCAAAACTGGCCAAGGCGTTCGGCGACCGCGTGGTCTACACGCGCTACGTCGCGCCGATTCCACCAAAGGACGCCTGGGTCGACTACTTCAAGGACTGGCCGCAGTTCCTGGTACCGCCGGACGACCCGATATACGACCTGACCGACGAGACCGCCGCCCTCGCCGAAGCCATCAGGTGGTGGACCGCACCACATTCGGCAAATGGGGACAACAGCTGATCGACGCGATCGGCGGAGCCAAGAAAATCACGGTCTGCGGCGTGGCCACCGACTGCTGCGTGCTCACCACCGTGCTCGCCGCGGCCGATAGCGGCGTGGCCGTGCGCGTTCCGGCCGACGCCTGCGCCGGCAGCACCCCGGAGAACCAGGAACTGCGCTCAACACGATGCGCTTGTTCGAACCGCTGATCACGGTAACCGACACGGCGTCGATCCTGGCATAGCGACAGCGGCTTTCCCGCATATCGATGGGTTCCGTGTTTTTCCGAAGGCTCAGGACTTTCGGAAAAACACGGAACCCATTTTCCATTTCACGAGACTTTTGGCCGACATGTGGAATACCAGCCTGGAAACGCGCCGAACCATGTAATATCGCTTGCGGACACGGGGGCCATTATGGCTGAGAGGAAGCGACCGCTTCAACCGTATGAACGTATACCGGATAATGCCGGCGCACGGACGTCTCTCTACTTCCCGTGCCTTTGCATAAGAGAAAGGCACATACCTTTATGACTGAAGAAAACCAGTCTTCCGCAGTTCGCAAACCCAACGTCAAATGGCGTGTGGTCGACATCGTCGTGGCCGCGATCGTTGCCGTCGCATCCGGCGTGATCTTCTGGCCTGGGACTTCATCTATGCCGTCCCGACCGCCCTGTTCGACAGCCTCACCCCGGGACTGGGCGGACTCTTCCATTTCATGTGGCTGTTCGCCGGCCCGCTCGTGGCCATCATCATCCGCAAGCCCGGCGCGGCCTTCTTCGGCGAAACCATCGCCGCGGTCATCGAAACGCTGCTGGGCAATCCATTCGGCGTGGCGCACGCACTGCTGATCGGCATGGCCCAAGGACTCGGCGCCGAAATCGGCTTCGCGGTCTTCGCATACCGCAAGTGGAACCTGCTCACCGTGACCCTGGCCGGCGCGTTGACCGGCCTATCCAATGGCCTGTACGAGTGGGTCGTCACCGCCGGCTGGTCGACACTGCAAGGCGTCGTGTTCACCGTCTGCTGCGTCATCTCCGGAGCCGTATTCGGCGGAGCGCTCATGTGGTTCGTACAGAAGGCGCTCGCCAAAACCGGTGTGCTCGACCGCTTCGAATCAGGCAAGGCCGACGTCGTGGCCTGAACCACGCAACTCACAATCCAACAACAAACACAGAAAACATGCCGGCCGTCCGCCGGCATATCCAAGAAAAGAGAAAATCATGACCAACCACGTTCCAGAAGCAACGAAACCCGCCAGCGGAGACTACGCCTGGCTGGGCGCGGAAGCCGGCTCCGTCGCCGACCTCATGTACATGCTCAACACCGAGGACTGGTACGACGCCATCAACTCGCGTTTCGTCAGCGAGCTGCTTGACGACACCTTGCCGGAATCCATCCTCAAGGCGTACCTGATCCAGGACTTCAAGTTCTATAACAACGGCATGATGGCGCGTCTCATCAAACTCGCCCCACGTCAGGAGACCAAGGACATGCTCGCGGCGCAATCGCAGTGGTTCGCCGACAACGAGGCCACCTACTTCGAGCACTTCCTCGAGGCCTATCACGTCAGCCAGGAGGAATACGACGCGACCGAACCGACCCCGGCCAACAAGGAGTACGGCGCATACCTCGACAGCCTGTCCGACAAGAGCTGGCCGGAACTGATCACCGCGATCTGCTGCATGGAATGGCTGTACCTCGCATGGGCCAAGCGCACCGTCGACGCCGACGTCATCCAGCAGGTGCCGGCGCACAAGGGCTGGGTCGACCTGCATGAAGGCGCGCACTTCCGCAAGTGGGTCGCGACCTCATCTCCCTGGTCAACGAATACTGCTCTATCGATGGTCCGGAAGCCGAAGTGTTCCGCACCATCGTGCATCTGGAGCGCCGCTTCTTCGACGACTCCTACCCGCAGGAGTGAGCCTGCGATCCACGACCGCATAAGCCATGAGCGGCGCTACGATCGATGTCGTACGCGCCCGGCTCATTTGTTGCGGTTCCGTCCGGAGCCCGGCTTCCTCGTGCGCGACTGCCGCGCGGGGGCGGCCCGGCTACAGTGAAATCTTGTCGATACGCCGGAGCTCATCGTCGCTGAACGAAGTGTTCCTAAGCGCACCGATGTTGTCGATCAGCTGCTGTGGGCGGGACGCTCCGACCAGCACCGAAGCCACCATGCCGTCGTGCAGCAGCCAAGCCAGCGACATTTCGGCGAGCGTCTGTCCACGCTCGGCGGCCAGATCGTTCAGGTCGCGAATCTGCTGAAGCCTTTCCGGCGTCAACGCGCTCTGCTGCAGGAATCGTCCGTCATGCGCGATTCTGCTGTCCGCCGGAACGCCGTTCAGATACCGGTTGGTCAACAGTCCCTGGGCGAGCGGGGAGAAAGTGATGAGTCCCTTGCCAAGACGGTGCGCGGTCTCCTTGAGCCCATTGCGTTCCACGGTGCGGTCGAAGATGTTGTAACGGTTCTGGTTGATGATGAACGGCACATGCATCTCATCCAAAATGGCGGTGGCCTTCTCGAGTGTGGGGCCATCATAATTGGACAGGCCCACATACAGCGCCTTGCCGCTGCTCACGGCCGTGGCGAGCGCGCCCATGGTCTCTTCGAGTGGTGTGGATGGGTCCATGTGGTGGTGGTAGAAGATGTCCACGTAGTCGAGGTTGAGGCGTTTGAGGCTTTGGTCGAGTGAGGCGAGCAGGTATTTGCGGCTGCCGAGGTCGCCGTAGGGGCCGGTCCACATTTCGTAGCCGGCTTTGGTGCTGATGATGAGTTCGTCGCGGTGGTGGTGGAAGTATTCGTGCAGGAGTCGTCCGCAGTTCTTTTCGGCCGATCCGGGTTCGGGGCCGTAGTTGTTGGCCAGGTCGAAGTGGGTGATGCCGTTGTCGAATGCGGTGAACACGATGCGGCGCATGGTGTCGTATGGGGTGGTGTCGCCGAAGTTGTGCCAGAAGCCGAGGGATATGCCGGCAGTTTGAGGCCGCTTTCGCCGGCATGGTTGTAGGTCATGCTGTCGTATCGGTTTGGCGATGGCGTATAGACGGTGGTCGGTTCGAGCATGTTTTCTCCTTTGAATATGCTGCTCATGTCGTATCCGCAATCAACATACACGTCCGTTTGTCGTGCCGCAACATTGCGTAATACAATAAGGCGCATCGCGGTATTCGATGCGGTGGTAGGAGAGTGGCCCATGCGTGTGGAACATGGATTCGGTCCGGTTTGGGATGCCGGATCGCGCGTGTTGGTGTTGGGTTCCGTGCCAAGTCCGAAGTCGCGTGAGATGCGGTTTTATTATGGTCATCCGCGCAATCGTTTCTGGCCGGTCATGGCGGCTGTTTTCCATGATGACGGTTGTCTGCGCGAGTGCCGGGACCCGGACCAGATTGTGGGGTTGCGTAGGGATTTCGCTTTGCGTCACCATATGGCGTTATGGGATGTGATTGAGTCGTGCGACATCGATGGAGAGCGATGCCAGTATCCGTAATGCGGTGCCCAATGATCTTTCCCCGATAATCATGCGATCGAAAATCGCCCATGTCTTCACCACTGGCGCGAAAGCCGCGCAACTGTACCGTAAGCTCTGCGTTCCGCTGCTTCGGGCGCATGGATTGGACGGCATGCCGATGACGCAGCTGCCATCCACCAGTCCGGCGAACGCCAAAGCCGACCTGCCCGGACTCGTCGAAGCGTACGGATGCGTCGCACGCTCCGTTTCGCAGGCGTCGTAAGGCGTTTCCGACGGCTGCGGCATTGTCCGAACCCTATTTATACAATCGCGGTTGCGTTGAAATCCGAAGCGTCCTCCACTAATCCGTCTGGAATGGACGTTTCCCGCGAAAACCAGCAAAACGGAAGGCGAAAGATGGCACTGAGCGCCGCAATCATCCTTGCCGCGGGCGAAGGCACCCGCATGCGTTCCAACAAACCGAAGGTGCTGCACACCTTGGCCGGCAAAACGTTCCTGAACCGTGTCATGGACTCCGTGGCGGCCCTTGACCCCGATACGCTCGCCGTGGTGGTCCACTACCAGGCCGAACGCGTCGCCGAAGCCGCACGCTCCTACAACGAGCACGTCACCATCGTCGACCAGGACGACATCCCCGGAACCGGCCGCGCCGTGCAATGCGCGATGGCGCAGCTCACGCAGAAGGACGATCTGGACGGCGCCGTGCTGATCGCCGCATCCGACATGCCGCTGCTCGACACTGACACGCTCGACCAGCTGCTCGCCTTTCACGAGAAAAGCGGCAACGGCGCGACCGTGCTCACCACCATCCTCGACGATCCGACCGGCTACGGCCGCATCATCCGCGACAGCGAAGGCAACGTGCTGCGCATCGTCGAACAAAAGGACGCCAACAGCAGCGAACTCGCCGTACGCGAAGTGAACACCTCCGTATACGTGTTCGACGCCAAACTGCTCGCCGAAGCCATCGCCAACCTCAAATCCAACAACGCGCAGGGCGAATTCTACCTGACCGACGCGCTCGAAGCCGCCAAAGCCAACGGAGCCGTCGGCGCTTTCGCCGCCCCCGACCCGCTAAGCGTGGAAGGCGTCAACGACCGCGTGCAGCTCGCCGCGCTCGCCAAGGCGCACAACAAGCGCGTGTGCGAGCATTGGATGCGCGAAGGCGTCACCATCCTCGACCGGACACACGTGGATCGAGGACGACGTGCAGATCGCACGCGACGCGGTGATCCTGCCCGGCTGCTTCCTCCAAGCCATACGGTGATCGGCGAAGCCGCCGAAGTCGGCCCGTACACCACGCTGATCGGCGCCACCATCGACGCCGAAGCGCATGTGGAACGCTCCCGCGTGCAGGAGACGCACATCGGCCGCGCCGCCAACATCGGCCCGTGGACGTATCTGCGTCCGGGCAACGAGCTCGGCGAGGGAAGCAAGGCCGGCGCGTTCGTGGAAATGAAGAAGGCGCACATCGGCAACGGCACGAAGGTGCCGCACCTGAGCTATGTCGCGACGCCGACCTGGGCGAGCACACCAACATCGGCGGCGGCACCATCACCGCCAACTATGACGGCGTGCACAAGCACCACACCACCATCGGATCGAACGTGCACGTCGGCGCGGGCAACCTGTTCGTCGCCCCCGTCACCGTCGGCGACGGCGTCACCACCGGAGCCGGCTCCGTGGTCCGCCACGACGTCCCGTCCGACTCCATGGTCTATTCCGAAAACACGCAACACGTAGTAGAGGCTGGAAGCCCGAATGGGAGCGCTGAACATGCCTGCATTGCAAGATTCCATCGACGCCATCCGCATCGCCGCAGCCGCGGCCGACCGCATGAAGGCCACCGACATCGTGGCGTTCGACGTTACCGAACCATTGGCCATCACCGACGCGATGCTCATCGCCAGCGCCTCGAACGAACGCCAGGTGCTCGCCGTCGCCGAGGAAATCGAGAAGGACCTGTACCTCAAGGCCGGCAAACGCCAGCCGCGCTCCCGCGAAGGCCTGACCGAAGGCCAGTGGGTGCTGCTCGACTACGGTGATTTCGTCATCCACGTCATGCACCAGGAATCCCGCGAATACTACCGTCTCGAACGGTTGTGGAAGGACTGCCCGAGCATCGACCTGCAGCTCGAACACGCCGAGGGCGAGCAGGAGCCGACGGTTTCCAGCGAAGCGTGATTTTTCATCCATCATCGAAACGTGCCTTCCCGAAAATCATGCGGAAGGCACGTTTTGGTATGCGCCGTCCCAGCAATCCGAATACGACGGCAGACAGGCAATAAATCGGAAAGACAACCGGCAGATAGGTGAGAGGCATGCCCAGAAACGTCGAACTCGACCATGATGAGACCATGACGCCACACGTGCGTTCCATCACACTGGTGCGCCACGGACGCACCGCATACAACGCGCAGCACAGGCTGCAGGGACAGATCGACATTCCGCTCGACGAAGTGGGTATGTGGCAGGTTCGCCAGACCGCGTCCGCATTGCGTGAACTGTACGTGGACCGTCATCCCGAAGCGGCATGCCAGCTGGTTGTCTGCTCCGATCTCAAACGCGCGGCCGCCACCGCACACGCGTTCGCCGACCCGCTCGGACTCGACGTGCATCCCGACGTCCGTGTGCGAGAACGCAGCTTCGGCGATTGGGAAGGCATCGCCGTCGAAGAGCTCGCCAAACGGTTCCCCGAGGATTATCTGTCATGGGCCCAGTTCCGCGGCGGCGAGCTCAAGTATGGCGCAGAACCGAAGCAGAACGTCGGCAGGCGTGGTGTCGAGGCGTTGAACGATTGGGCGTCGAAGGCCGGCTCCGATACCGACCTGTACGTGTTCTCGCATGGCGCCTGGATCTCGCAGACGTTGCAGACGCTGCTGGGATTGAGCGAAGTGCATGGCGATTTCGCCGACATTCTGTCGATGCGCAACGCGCATTGGGTGCGGCTGGCGCCGTTGGAACTGCAGGGCGCGCTGCGGTGGCGTCTGGTCGACTACAACCATGGTCCGCGATCGCCGACACCGAGCAGTGGGAGCATCCGCAGCTATAGCCGCCGACGAAAACGGGGGATGACGCGCGTCCCGTTCCCAAGTTTTTTCCAAGCTTTTCACAGAATCGCAAGTTTTTTCAAAGCGTAATCGGCTACCGTCATGCTCTGTGAAGAATTTTTTCAAGGGCATATCGTTTTCATCGATTTTCGCGGGCGCGCTTGCCGCGGTGACCTCGTTCCTGCTGTCCGCAAAAATCGGCATCGCGGGATCGGTGATTGGCGTCGCCGCCGGTTCCATCGTCTCGGCCGTTGCGACGCAGGTGTACAAGAACGTGCTCAAGGCGTCGGGGGAGAAGCTGCAAACGCCGTACCGTTCGTGGCCAACGACAAGGACGGTACGGACGGTGCCGGCAAGAGCGGCGATGACGCCACCACGGTGATCGCTCCCGCCGAATCCGAGGGCGAGCAGACCAAGACGCTGTCCGCGGAGGAATCCGATGAGACCACGGTCATGACGTCCGTGGACGGGGATACGACCACGGCGATGCCCGCAACGTCAGGCCGTGTCATCTCCTCCGCGCAGGCCGGAGGACGCGAATCGAACATGCTTCCGGACAATGCCGGCGGAAGTATCCAGCATGCTGGACGCCGGGCGTCGTTTGACGCTTGGCTGCATGGCAAGCGTGCGCCGATCGTCATCGCGATCGTCAGCGCGCTTATCGGCGTGGCCGTGAGCGCCGGACTGATCCTGGCATTCACGGGCGGACATGGAACCGATACCGTGGTGCGTGACATGGTCAACAGCAAGCAGACGCCGTCGGATGACAATGCCGGCGATTCCACCTACGGCAGCGGAAACAACGGCACGCAGGACAATATGCAGAACCAGTCCGGCACGACGGACACCGATAAGGATTCCACCACGAACTCCGACAGGAACAACGGCAAGGACACCGGGAAGAAGACGGATTCCACAACCGGCGGCACCGGAACGTCCACCGACGGCTCGGACTCGTCCACCAACACCGGAGACGATTCGAACAAGACGGATTCGTCCACGGACTCCACTACGCCATCCGACGGATCGACGTCAGGCACCAACAATTCGGGACAGTCGGGCGCGGGGACGACCACCACGCCGAATGGTTCGACATCCACGAACCAGAATCCGACGCCGAACGGTTCGAATCCCAATGGCACATCATCCGGCACGTCAGGCAATGGGACGGACACTTCGAAATAGCCTATGAGGCATGCGGCCGGGGCTTTCCTCGACCACGTGCCCGACACGCCGCGAATTGCATGATTCTGCTCTGTGTTGTATCTTATACAAGGTTTGCAGAGCAGACATTGGGGCTATGGCGCAGCTGGTAGCGCATCTCCATGGCATGGAGAGGGTCAGGGGTTCGAATCCCCTTAGCTCCACGATTGGAAGGCTTCCGGAGAGATTCGGAAGCCTTTTTCTTTACCGTTTCCCGTCGGCTTCCGGGCAATCCGCTGATCGGATGCGAAAACCAAGAAAGCGAGAACCATGATCGACGAAGTACTGTTCCTGCGCCACGGACGCACCGCATACAATCTCGCCAGACGGCTGCAAGGACAAATCGACATTCCCCTCGACATCGTCGGACGGTGGCAGGCGGACCAAAGCGCGTACGAACTCGCCAAAACCTACTATTGGGCGAAAGTCGCGCATCTCGCCGAACATAACGACCAGCTCGCGCAACCCGCATACGGCAACGCCCATCTGGCCGACGTCGACGAAATCAACAACGCGCCCGCCGCGGCCCGCCGCATGCTCGTCGTCTCATCGGATCTGTTCCGCGCGCAGCAGACCGCGCACGCCTTCGCCGACCTCATGGGGCTGGACGTGGAACTCGACCCGCGTCTGCGCGAACGCAGCTTCGGCGAATGGGAGGCATGACCCGCGAGGAGATCTGCGAGCATTACGCCGACGACTACCATTCCTGGCGCGCCCACACGGGAGGCGAAACCAAGCATGGCGTGGAAAGCCGCATCCATACGGGCCGACGCGGCGCGGAAGCCGTGCGCGACATCGTCGCCAAACACCATGACGAGACAATGCCTACCACATTGCTTCTCGTCGCCACGGCTCATGGATCGTGGCCACCGTGGCGGTGCTGCTCGACATGGACCCCGACGATCTCAACAACGTCGGCGCGATGCGCAACGCCTTCTGGACGCGCATGACCCCGCACACCGACCCCAGGAACGCGGACCGTCCCACTTGGAAGCTTGAGGAATTCAACCAAGGCCCCGCCATCGCATCATTCGCCGACTGGGAGAACGGTCCCGAATCGTTGCGCGCGCCCGGCATGCCGCTGTGGAAGCCGATCATCCAATAAGCATCCAATACACGGCGCCGAAAACATCATCCAAAGTGAACTCTTGATGAAATCACCGCCGTCCGTACGGCAAATTCTCACGGTGGGACTATCCTTAATGAGGTTGTTTGCCCGACCATGCGGCGAGCCGGGAATCCGGCGATCGTTCCGCATGCGGATCGGGCTTCCGTACAGCGATAGAACGTTGGAAAGCGCGAAAGGCGGGTGAGAGACATGTTGAGAATGTTCAGAACGATTAACGGCCAGGTGGAGCAAATCCAAAAACCGGAGAACGGCTCCTGGTTATGTCTCTCGGCGCCCACCGACGTGGAGCTCGCCAACGTGTCCATGGAAACCGGCATCGACCTGGCCGACCTGCGCGCCCCTCTGGATGACGAGGAACGCTCGCGCGTCGACGTCGAGGACGACTACACGATGATCATCGTGGACATTCCTACCGTGGAGGAACGCGGCGGCCGCGACTGGTACGAGACCATCCCGTTGTCGATCATCATCACCCAGTCCGCCATCATCACCGTCTGCATGCAGGACACGCCCGTGCTGCACCCGTTCATGGAAGGCACCATCCGCGGCTTCAACACATACATGAAGACCCGGTTCATCCTGCAGATCCTGTACCGCAACGCCACCATGTACCTGCGTTACCTGCGCATCATCGACCGCGAAAGCGACAAGCTCGAACTGAAGCTGCGCCACTCCATGCAAAACCGAGAGATCCTCATGCTGCTGGAACTGAGCAAGACATTGGTCTACTTCACCACATCCCTCAAATCGAACGAAATCGTCATGGAGAAGCTAACCACGCTGCCGCGGCTCAAGCAGTATCCGGAGGACGAGGACCTGCTCGACGACGTCATCACGGAAAACAAGCAGGCAATCGAGATGGCCAACATCTACAGCGGCGTTCTCGCAACATGACCGACGCGTTCGCATCGATAGTGTCGAACAACCTGAACAACGTGATGCGCATCTTCACCATCATCTCCATCACCCTGTCGATTCCGACCCTGATCTTCTCCATGTACGGTATGAACTTCCAGGAAGGCATGCTCGGCATGCCCCTCACGGACAAGCCATGGGGCTTCGCGGTGATCATCGGCATCTCACTGGTCCTTTCGGCGATCGTCACCTGGTTCCTCACCCGGTCGCGCATGTTCAAGTGACGTCCATGATGGGAAAAGCGCGATACGTGGCCGCGGCGGCATGCGCGGCATTACTTGCGGCCGCGCCGGCGCGTGCGGCACATCGGTTTCCGTGGTGACCGAAGGCGCGGCGCAGGGGCCGACGATCGCGATAGGAGTGGCCGCCGACCAGCCGGGGCTCGGATACCTGCATGGAGGCGAATACTCCGGCTTCGACATCGACGTGGCCAAATACGTGGCGAAAACCCTCGGATACGCGGAAAAGCAGATCGTGTTCAAACAGCTGTCCCCGGCCATGCGAGCCTCCGCGCTCACCGACGGCACGGTGGACATGGTCGTGGATTCCTTCTCCATGGACGGGACCCACGATGGTGAGGCCGACGTCGCCGGACCATATCTGACGGTCCGGGAGGCGCTGCTCATCCGCTCCGACAGCGCATCCGAAATCACCGGGACCGACAGCCTGTCCGATAAAACCGTATGCGCGGTCGCTGGAAGCGCGGCGGACGACAACATCCGCAACCGCACGAAAAACACCCGCACGACGGTGGCGGAACGCGACACGTATCCGCAATGCATGACGGCGCTGATGATCGGCGAGGCCGACGCCGTCGCCGCCGACGACGCGATCGCGGCCGGATTGGCGTCGAACAACACAGGCGACCATCTGAAGATCGTCGACGTTCCCGACACCACCTGGTCCTACGGCATCGCCGTCAAATCAGGACAGGACGAGCTGGTCGGGCAAATCGACGCCGCATTGCGCGCCATGGTCAAGGACGGCTCGTGGCAGAAGGCCGCGGCGACATGGGCAAGTCGATCGGATACACGCCCGACGCGTCCATGAATCCGCCGAAGGCAACGGCCAAGCCCCGTCCTCCGGCGCGTCCGCGGCATCGGAAAAATAACGGCGGCGCACGTGCCTGAATAGTGTTGATTCCTTGCGAAGTGTCCAGTTGCGCGGCTAATTTCATGCATTATGAGTGACACTGAGAAAAGCGCGCAGGCGCAACCGAACGAATCCGCCGAACCGTCGTTCCGCTACAACGCGAAGCTGGCGCAGGGCATCGAAGAGAAATGGCAGAAGATCTGGGATGACGAAGGCACCTTCTGGGCCGCCAACGTCAACGGCGACCTGAAGGACGGCAAGGGCCATAACGCCGAAGGCCGCCCGTCCTATTTCGCGATGGACATGTTCCCGTACCCGTCCGGCAAGGGCCTGCACGTCGGCCACCCGCTGGGCTACCTCGCCACCGACGTGGTCAGCCGCTACCACCGCATGAAGGGCGAGAACGTGCTGCACGCCATGGGCTACGACGCCTTCGGCCTGCCGGCCGAGCAGTATGCCGTGCAGACCGGCCAGCATCCGCGCATTACCACCGAACAGAACATCGCCAACATGCGCCGCCAGCTGCACCGCATGGGCCTGAGCTTCGACAACCGTCGTTCCTTCGCCACCATCGACCCGGCTACGTGCGTTGGACCAGTGGATCTTCTCCCGCATCTACGACGCCTGGTACGACGAGGACGCCACCAACCGTCCGGCTCCAGGGGCTGCGCCCGTCCGATCAGCACGCTCGTCGAACAGTTCGAATCCGGCAAGCGCGCCATTCCGGGCTTCGAAGGCAAGGCCTGGGCCGACCTGAGCGAAGCCGAGCAGGCCGACGTGCTCAACGACTTTCGTCTGGCCTACATCTCCAAGTCCCCGGTCAACTGGTGCCCGGGCCTGGGTACCGTGCTCGCCAACGAGGAGGTCACCGCCGAAGGCAAGTCCGAACGCGGCAACTTCCCGGTGTTCCAGCGCGAACTGCGCCAGTGGTCCATGCGCATCACCGCATACGGCCACCGTCTGATCGAAGACCTCGACACCATCGACTGGCCTGAGAAGGTCAAGCTCATGCAGCGCAACTGGATCGGCGAATCCCACGGCGCTTCCGTGCATTTCGACGTCGAGACCCCGAACGGCGTCAAGGACATGGAGATCTACACCACCCGTCCCGACACCCTCTTCGGCACCACCTTCGCAGTCGTCTCCCCGGAACACCACCTGCTTGAGAACGTTCCGGAAGAATGGCCGGCGGAAACCCCCGAGGATTGGAAGGGCGGCTACGCCACCCCGGTCGAGGCCGTGAAGGCGTACCGTCTGGCCGCCGAAGCCAAGACCGCCAAGGACCGCGTGACGAGGCGGGCGAGAAGACCGGCCTGTTCACCGGCCTGTACGCCATCAACCCGATCACCGGCGCTAAGCTGCCGCTGTTCACCGCCGACTACGTGCTCATGGACTACGGCACCGGCGCGATCATGGCAGTGCCGGGCGGCGATCAGCGCGATTACGATTTCGCCGTCAAGTTCGGCCTGCCGGTCATCTACACCGTCAAGCCGCTGCCGGAATCCGGCGACGACCTCGCCAACTATGAGGGCAAGGCGCCGTTCGTCTCCCATGACGGCATCGTCATCAACTCCTCCATCGACGCGACCAAGGCCAAGGGCGATTCCCTGAGCCTCGACGGCCTGCGCGTGGACGAGGCCATCGACAAGGTCAACGCCTGGCTCGAATCCGCCGGCGTCGGCAAGGGCACCGTCAGCTACCGTCTGCGCGACTGGCTGTTCAGCCGCCAGCGCTACTGGGGCGAGCCGTTCCCGATCGTCTACGGCGAGGACGGCACCCCGCACCTGCTTCCCGACGAGCAGCTGCCGATCAACCTGCCGGACGTGCCGGACTACAGTCCGAAGACCTTCGACCCGGAGGACGCCGAATCCAACCCGGAGGCTCCGCTGAGCCGCAACGAGGACTGGGTCAAGGTCGAGCTCGACCTGGGCGACGGCAAGAAGACCTACTACCGCGACACCAACACCATGCCGAACTGGGCCGGCTCCTGCTGGTACTACTTGCGTTACCTCGACCCGACCGACACCAAGCACATGGTGGAGAAGGACGAGTTCGACTACTGGATGGGTCCGGACCACAACAAGACCGCCGGCAAGTCCGGCGGCGTGGACCTGTACATCGGCGGCGTCGAACACGCCGTGCTGCACCTGCTGTACTCCCGCTTCTGGCACAAGGTGCTGTTCGACCTCGCTACGTCGACTCCATGGAACCGTTCCACAAGCTGTTCAACCAGGGCATGATCCAGCATACGCCTACACCGACGACCGCGGCCAGTACGTGCCGGCCGCCGAAGTGGTGGAAGGTCCCGCCGACGCCAACGGCGAGCCGACGTTCACATGGAACGGCCAGCATGCCAACCGCGAGTTCGGCAAGATGGGCAAGAGCCTGAAGAACATCATCACGCCTGACGACATGTATGAGAACTACGGCGCGGACACCTTCCGCCTGTACGAGATGGGCATGGGCCCGCTGGCCGAATCCCGTCCATGGAACACCCGCAACGTGGTCGGCTCCATGCGTTTCCTGCAGCGCCTGTGGCGTAACGTCATCGACGAGACCACCGGCGAGGTGCGCGTCACCGACGGCGAGCTTGACACGAAGACGCTGAAGCTGCTTAACAACACGATCGCCGACGTGACCGTCGAGATGGAGGCCATGCGTCCGAACACGGCCATCGCCAAGCTCATCGTGCTCAACAACCATCTGACCAGCCTCGACGCCGTGCCGCGCGCCGCCGTCGAACCGCTGATCCTGATGCTCTCTCCGATCGCCCCGCACATCTGCGAGGAACTGTGGAGCAAGCTCGGCCACACCGAATCCCTGGCGCACGCCGACTGGCCGAAGGCCGACGAACGTTACGTCGGACAGGATTCCGTCACCGCGGTCGTGCAGATCAAGGGCAAGGTGCGCGCCAAGCTCGAGGTCTCCCCGGACATCGATCCGAAGGAGCTGGAGAAGATGGCGCTCGAAGCCGTCGCCGACCGACTGGGCGGCAAGGAGCCACGCAAGGTCATCGTCAAGGCTCCGAAGATCGTCTCCATCGTTCCCGCGGAATGATCTTCTGACGAGACGGCCCGCATAAGAGGACGCGGGTTCTTCCGCACCATGGCGACACGCCAGGAATGTGGATAACCCGCGTTCTCCGACCACAGGAGCCGTTTCGGCTGGACAGTATGCCCATGCATCCTCCAATGTTGGATGCATGGCATATTTGCATTTCGCGGCACTCACCCCATCCGTGCCATCCACACGGCGGACGGCGGCACTGGCATGCCGGCCGCCACGAAGCGGCTGCGGGGATTGGGCATGCCCGAAAAACCGTCCCGACCCAACAGCCTTACGGCCATGGAGGCGCAATCGGACGAACCGTCCGCATCACACGAACCCGCACGACCGATGCCGCAGCGGAAGACGCATGACGCGAAACCGACATTGGCGGAGCTCGCCGGCGTCCGGCCGACGGACAAACCCGACGAGGGGGAGCGGCCGAAACGCGACAGGCCACGATTGGCGTTCCGCCCGTTCCACGCGCTCATGGCGATCCTCACTTTGTCGTGCGCGCTGTGCGCGAGCCTGACCATGCTCGTCCAACAGACGATCCACTACAGCGAACTGCAGCATTCGCGGTCGCAGATACGCTCACAGGCCCAACAGCAGCCGCAACAGGCCCCGCAAACGGAACAAACGCCGGCACCGCAAGAAAACGGGCCGACGCAGGACGCGTCCACACCGGACAGCCATGACGGGCAAGACGGAGCGCAGCAATCGAACCAGCTTGACCTCAACACCGCAGACCTAGGCGAATTGCAGACCCTCAAAGGCGTCGGACCGGTCACCGCGCAGCGCATCCTCGACTATCGAACACAGATAGGACGGTTCGACAACGTCGACCAGCTTCTGGAAGTCAAGGGCATCGGTTCGAAGACTCTGGCGAAGTTCCGTGACCAAGTGTGCGTGAGATGACGGGCACACGCGATTGGCTGACCAGGGAGCGCGGGAGCCGAGACTGGAGACTGCTGCCGGCCGCAATATGCGGTTGGGCGGCCAGTCTGGCCGCGCACGCCGGCTTCGCATATTGCATGTCGCATGACGGCATGCTCGGCGCTTTGCCGGCCGTTCTCACCTGCATGATACCGCTGGCGGTCCTGGCGGGACTGCCCTTCCCACGATTGCCGGCGTCCGTTCGACGACGGATAACGCTCTGGCATGCGAGCGTCACGGTCTGCGCGATCGCTGCGATGGTTTGCGCGGCAAGCGCGTTGACCTATGATTTGCTGCAATGGCGCGACCCGGCTTCTCGGGCGCCGCGGAAGGCGACGCTTCCGTCGTCGTCACAGCGCGCGCCACCTCGCCGACCGTCATCTCCGACAGACGGTCGAACGACTGCCGTGCCGACGCGCGCATCACATCGGTCACCATCGACGGCGTACGGCAAACCAGTTCGGCACGAGCGCGTATATACGCGGACCGGCCTGAATGCGGCAAACTCAAACAGGACGCACCTACAAGATCGTGGGTCGCATCTCCGAAGCGCGATACGGTGCCATGCCGTTGTGGCTGACCGACGTCACGACAGTCGAACACGTCAGGCCGCCAAACCTGCCGATGCGTGCCATCGGCATGATGCAGGAGGCGTTCTTCGTCCAAACCGCACGTCTTTCCGACCAAGGGAAAGTGCTCGTCCCCGGACTGACATTGGGTGTTCTCGGACAGGACTACGTGCCGGCCGAAGGCGATGGCACCGACATCGATTCCACATACGCCGCACAGGTGGAGGACGCGTTCCAAAGGTCCGGAATCGTGCATCTCATGGCGGTCAGCGGCGGCCATCTGGCCGTGACCGCCGCATTGGTGCGTTCCGTCTGCTCGTTCTTCCTTCTGCCGCGACGATTCACCGCACTGCTGGTCGCCATGTCGTACATCATGCTGTCGGCATGCGTGTTTCCGTCGGATTCGGTATCCCGCGCGCTTTTGATGGGATTGTCCGGCGCGGCATGCCTGTTCATCGGCAGACGAGGCCAGGCGATGGCGTCGTTGAGCTGGACCACATTGGCTATGCTGATGGCATGCCCGCACATGTCGCAAAGCTTCGGATTCGCCCTGTCCTGCGCCGCGGTGCTCGGCATCGTGCTGTTCGCCGACACCCTCAACGCATGGATGGAACCGGTCCTGCCACGGTTCGTGGCCGAGGCTCTGTCCATGACCATAGCGGCGCAAGTGTTCACCCTGCCGATCCAGGTGCTCATCGAACCGGAACTGCCGGTGTTCTCCATACCGGCGAATCTGATGGTGGCGCCGTTCGTGGGTTTCGCCACATTGGCCGGCCTGGCCAGTCTTGCCGTCTCATGGCTGATTCCGTGGCTCGGCCTGCAACTGGCCCGTGCGGCTCCTGGGCACCGCGGTCATGGAACTGACCGCCCTTGAACTGGGTTCCGGCAGCCAGGCCACGATACCGTGGGCCGGAGGCGTCGGGGGAGCGGTCCTCATCTGCGTGGTGGAAGCCGCCTGCGCGGCCGCCGCGATCATGACGCACCGGCTGTTTGGACAAATGATGGTCCAGGAACCGATCTGCCCGGAAAACGTCTGATAGCCAACCCTGTGGAACGGCTGCGCATGTGGATGGAACGTACTCGGAAGGCATTGCGCGAACTGCAATGGGAGGAATAGGCCATGCCGGTTTTGTCCACCGATACAGCGAGATTGAATGGTATGCCGAAACCATCCGCAGCCACCACGCCCTTCCACCTCGTGTACGGAGCGACTCGTACCTGAACGACCAGACGGTGCGCGACCTCAAACACGAGGCGCAACGCCGGTATCCCGACGCGGAAACCATCGAACTCGACGCGGCAAACGCCGACCATTACGCCTTCGACGAGGCGGTAAGCCCATCATTGCTTGCGGATCGCGCCATCGTCATCGTCACCAACCTGCAGAACGCGGACGAAAAACTGGGCGACGCCATGGTCTCTTACTGCAGACAGGCGTGCAAGGAGCCGGCGGACGCGTGCATCGTCATCTGCCAGCATGAGGGCGGTGTGAAGGGCAAACGTCTGGTGGAGCAGCTCACCAAGGCCGGAGCGTACAAGGACGCTGTCGCCGACCTGAAGAAGCCCGAGGCCAAACTCAACTTCGCCATGCAATGCTTCGAACGGCGCAAACGCCGCGTCGAGCCGATGGCCGCGCAGCAACTCGTGGCCGTGTTGGGGGATAGGACCGGCGAGCTTGCGGCCATGGTCGGCCAGTTATGCTTCGATTTCGACGACAATCCCATGACGCTCGACCGCGTCAACCAATATCTCACCTCCAATCCGCAGGTGGATGGCTTCCGTGTCGCCGACCTCGCGTTGTCGGGACGTACGGCGGACGCGATCATGCCATGCGATCGTCCGTGGAACAGGGCACCGCTCCGATCGCGCTTATCGGCGCGCTGGCCATGAAGCTGCGGACGATGGCGAAGGCGTCGGCGGTGCGTGCGGGCACCATTTCCACGGCCGAGGCGAAAACGAACCCCTGGGTGTTGAAGAACGCGACCCGGCAACTGTCCGGATGGACGTCAAGCGGCATGAGCGCATGCATCCAGATGCTCGCATGGGCCGACGAGCAAAGCAAAACCAATGGCTCGGACCCGGTCTATGCTTTGGAACGGTCCATCGAACTGATCAGCCGCAAAGGACGTGCCGCATGAGCAACACCATTACCATCACAGCCGCCACCGGCGAGGACATGCAGGCGTTGGGGGAGCGTTTGGCGAAGCTTGCCCGTGGAGGCGACGTGCTGTTGCTGTCCGGTCCGCTTGGCGCCGGCAAGACCACGTTCGCGCAAGGGTTCGGCGCGGGACTTGGCATCGGAGAGCCCATCGTCTCGCCGACCTTCACCATCGCACGCGAGCTTGAGGGACGGTTCGCGGACGGTTCGCCGGCGCATCTGGTGCACGTCGACGCCTACAGGCTCGGCGGCAACGCCTACGCGCCCGGACAGGACACGGTCGGACGGCTATTGGACGAATTGGAATCGCTCGGCTTGGACGAGGAATTGGAGGATCCGGGCGAGCATACCGTCATCCTGATGGAATGGGGCGAGCAGATGGCCGCCGCATTGGCTCCGGAACGGCTTGAAATCCACATCGACCGTCCGCTTGACGCGCCCGCCGTGACCGCGGACGGCGAGCTGACCAGCGCGGGCGCACGCACGGTGACGTTGGTGCCGGTGGGCGCTGCCTGGGATTCGTTCGATTTCACCGCGGGAAAACGCTGACCCTGTCTAAGACGCATCCGACGTGGCCGACCGCACCGCATGCCGTGCTTCCAGCGCCGGTTGTACAGTGGTTGGCAGTTTGGCACAAGGAGTTTTCAAGCATATGCAGACACTGGTGATTGACACCTCATATGGTTCGACCGTAGGCGTGGTCGGACATGAACCCATCGTCGAAACGGATTCGCGCACCCATGTCGAGAAACTGCAGGTGAACATCGCGCAAGCCGTCGAACAGGCCGGACTGCAGGCGTCGGACATCACCCGCATCGTCGTCGGCGTCGGACCGGCGCCATTCACCGGCCTGCGCGCCGGCATCGTCGCGGCCAAGGCATTGGCCTTCGCCACAGGCGCGCAACTGGTCGGACAGGACGTGCTCGCGCCGCAATGCCTGGCACATACTCAAGCTATGGACGATCGCCGCCATCTGACGCTTGCCGTCAACGACGCGCGTCGCCGGCAACTGTATTTCGCGCTGTATGACGGCGGCACCGTTGCGGACGGCGTCGGACAATCGCCCATAACGTTGATCGACATGGACATCGACTATCCGGATTCCATCACGATGCGCGTCAATGACGTTCTTACGAAGCTCGCCGACACGGGCAAGCCGTACGTCGTCGACGTCATCGGCCATGGTGCGGTCAAATACGCGCAGTCGTGGAATGCGATTGCCTCCCTCGGCGAAGTCGACGACCATGCTCTGCTCGACGAAGGCGCGGAAGGATTGGCGCGATTCGCGGCCTTCACCACCAGCGAACAGGCGTTGGCAGAACCGACCCCCGTCGAACCGTTATATCTGCGTCGTCCGGACGTGTCAGTGCCCAACCCGCTCAAGCATGTGCTCAACCATGCCGGCGCCGAACGAACGGAGTGACGGCACGCCCATGATTGTCGACCATTCCCAGATTCCGGAAGACACCGCCGTCGGACAGATCGCCACATTGGAAAAGGACCTGTTCGGCCGCGGCGCGTGGAGCGAACAGTCCGTACGGCAGGAATTCCACGCTCCGGCACGCACGTATCTGCTCGACATTGAAGGCGATGCCGTACAGACGGCGGATCCCGTCGTCCGAGGCTACGCAGGCTACTGGTACGACGGCGACGACGCGGAGATCATGACGATCGGCGTCGGCAGACCATACCAACGGCAGGGGATAGCGGCGGCGATTCTCGAAACACTGATCGTCTCGGCGCGTCGGCAGGGCGCCAAACGCATGCTTCTGGAAGTCCGCGTCGACAACGTGCCGGCATTGGCATTGTACGAAAGGTTCGGCTTCACGCGGATGGGATTGCGCAAACGCTACTACCAGCCAGAAGGCATCGACGCGTACACCATGAGCCTCGACTTGGAGCCGCGCGTCGTCGGCTTCAGCGCAACAGCGGATACAGAGCACACTTCAGCAACACACACAACGGAGCAGCAATGAGCGAACCAATCGTACTCGGCATCGAATCGACCTGTGACGAAACGGCGGCGGCCGTGGTGCAGGGACGCACCCTCATTTCCAACGTGGTCGCGTCCTCCATGGACGAGCACGCCCGCTACGGCGGCGTGATTCCCGAAATCGCCTCTCGCGCGCACGCCGAAGCTTCGTGCCATGCGTCTCCAAAGCTCTGGCCGACGCGAACATGACGCTGTCCGACGTCGACGCGATCGCCGTATCCGCGGGACCCGGCCTCGCCGGCTGTCTCGCGGTCGGCGTGTCCGGCGCGAAATCGTTGGCATGGGCCGCGAACAAGCGATCTACGGCATCAACCACGTCATCGGACATATCGCGGTGACGCAGCTGCAGTTCGGACCGTTCCCCAAGGACACGCTTGCGTTGATTGTGTCGGGCGGGCACACTTCGCTGCTGCATGTCGAAGACGTGGCGCGGCATATCGACGTGGTCGGCACCACGCTCGACGACGCTGCCGGCGAATGCTTCGACAAGGTGGCGCGTCTGCTTGGTTTCCCGTATCCCGGCGGCCCGCACATCGACCGTCACGCGCAGCTGGGCAACCCACATGCCATCAAAGTGCCTCAGGGCCTTACACAAGGCAAGGCGGGGCAGCAGCATCCGTACGATTTCAGTTTCTCCGGCGTGAAGACGGCCGTGGCGCGTTGGATCGAACAGCAGCAGGCGGAAGGCCATGAGATTCCCATCGACGACGTGTGCGCGTCGCTGGCCGATTCCGTCGCGACGGTGCTCGCCAAGAAGGCGATGCGCGGTTGCGAGCAGTACGGTTCGAAGACCCTGATCGTTGGCGGCGGCTTCTCCGCGAACTCCCAACTGCGCGCCAAACTGTTGGAGGTCGGAGCCAAGCATGGCGTCGAAGTGCGTATCCCGCAAATCAAACTGTGCACCGATAATGGCGCTATGGTGGCATGCTGGGCGTGAACCTGGTGGAGAGCGGCGTGAAACCGTCCGAACCGGATTTCGCAATCGATTCCGCCATGCCGTTGACGAAGATCAGCATGTGACGGTAGTCCCGCCGCAGCAGGGGAGACACGCGCGGGATTTGCATTTTGCGTTTTACCGCGTATGATTCATGTCTTGTGCACAGCGCATTCCTGCGTAGCTCAGTTGGCAGAGCATCCGACTGTTAATCGGACGGTCACTGGTTCAAGCCCAGTCGCAGGAGCCATTCGAAAAATCCCCTTGGAAACAAGGGGATTTTTTCATTTTCAACGACTCTTGGCATTTTTGGCCACCCTTTATGTTTATCCGTCGGCGGAAGCCGTGGTTCGTCCAGCCGTCCATGCGTATGATGAACGCACCGGGTCAATCAAACAAAGGAAGGAAGTCCATCATGTGCACTGGCGTTCGTTTCTCCGACGAAGAGGGAAACATGTATTTCGGCCGCAACCTCGACTGGAGCTTCTCATACGGCGAAAGCATCCTAGCCACTCCACGCGGCTACCACTACGACAACGTGTTCGGCGCGAGCGGCAAGGCCACGCCGAACGCGGTGATCGGCGTGGGCGTGGTCATGGCCGACCGTCCGATGTATTTCGACTGCGCCAACGAGCATGGTCTGGCCATCGCGGGATTGAATTTCCCCGGCTACGCGGAGTTCGTGCATGAGCCGGTCGAAGGCACCGACAACGTCGCGACCTTCGAATTCCCGCTGTGGGTGGCACGCAATTTCGATTCCGTCGACGAAGTCGAGGAGGCGTTGAAGAACGTGACCCTCGTCTCCCAGATCGTGCCCGGCCAGCAGGAGTCGCTGCTGCATTGGATCATCGGCGACAGCGAGCGCAGCATCGTCGTCGAACAGATGGCGGACGGCATGCATGTGCACCATGACGACGTAGACGTGCTGACCAACCAGCCGACGTTCGGCTTCCATATGGAGAATCTGCGCAACTACATGTGCGTCGGCAACGAGATGGCCGAGCCGGCCACGTGGGGCAAGGCGTCCCTGTCCGCTTGGGGCGCCGGCGTGAGCATGCACGGCATTCCGGGCGACGTGAGCTCCCCGTCGCGTTTCGTGCGAGTGGCCTACGCCAACACGCACTATCCGCAGCAGGAGGGTGAGGCGGCCAATGTGTCCCGCCTGTTCCACACCCTTGGTTCCGTGCAGATGGTGGATGGCATGGCCAAGATGGGCAACGGCCAGTTCGAACGCACGCTGTTCACCAGCGGCTATTCGTCCAAGACCAACACCTACTATATGAGCACGTATGAGGATCCCGCCATCCATTCCTATGCGATGGCCGATTTCGACATGGATTCCTCGGAGCTGATCACCGCCGCCTGAGCATGCGTGGGCTTTTTCGTCCGTCGGTTCCCATACAGACGGACGAAGCCGCACGATTGCCGAAAAGGACATGAAAATGGAGTCGTGCGACAGATCCACTTTTCGGATACCGGCTCTTCCATTGCCCGCTCAATGCCGTTTGACGTCGGACCAATACGACACGCCGGAATATGGACTTCGAGCACTTTAAGTTTTTAGAGTGCGGGGTATGAGCAATACGACGACCACCTGGCATTCGATCCGTGAGGCGTCCATGATTTCCGGACTGCCCGAATCGACGTTGCGTTATTACGAGCAGATCGGCATCATCGATCCGATCGCCCGCGATCCGAGTTCAAGCCACCGAGTCTATTCGGACAAGGACATCGAATCGCTGACCACCATCGCATGCCTGGCGGCGACGGGCATGCCGCTTGAATCGATGCGCGAATACCTGAAGAACCGTTTCGACGGTCCGGAAGGCGCCCGACGGCAGATCGAACTGCTCGACGCGCAATCGCTGCGTCTGGCCGCGAAAGCGGAAGCCCTGCGCATCCAACAGGCGTATGTGTCGCTCAAATCGCTGTACTGGCGAGCCATTGCCGACGGTCATGAGGATGAGGCCAACCGCATCCTGGAGGAAAACAAGGACGTCATCGACAACGTCAAGAAACAGCAATCCCACAAATAAGAGGAGGAAATCCATGAAAGCGGCGATTTATAAGGGCATCAAGCAGATGGCCTGCGAGGAGCGTCCGAAGCCGGGCATCGTTGACGGCGGCGATGCGATTATCCGCGTGGTGCGCGCCTGCGTGTGCGGCTCCGATCTGTGGTTCTACCGCGATGGTGGCAAACCCGTCGACAGCCAGGCTGGCCATGAGGCCATCGGCGTCGTCGAAGCGGTCGGGGAGGATGTCACCATCGTCAAGCCGGGCGATTTTGTGATCGTTCCGTTCCCATACAGCTGCGGCAAATGCCGGTGTGCAAGGCCGGTTTCGAATCCAGCTGCCCGCATGGCGGCTATTTCGGCGATGAGGACGGTATGGGATGTCAGGCCGAATACTTGCGTGTTCCGGAAGCCGAAGGCACTCTGTCGTAGTTCCCGGCGATGCCAAGACCTTCTCCGATGAGATGCTCGCCTCGCTGCTGACGCTGTCCGATGTGATGGCGACCGGCTATCATGCCGCGGCCAGCGCCGAGGTGAAGCCGGGGGATACGGCCGTCGTGTTCGGCGATGGCGCGGTCGGCTTGTGCGCCGTGCTTTCCGCCAAGCTTATGGGTGCCACGCGCATCATCTCCATGAGCCGTCATACCGACCGTCAGGAGATCGCGAAGAAATTCGGTGCCACCGATTTCGTCGAGGAACGTGGCGACGAGGCTGTGGCCAAGGTGCTGGAGATGACCGATGGATACGGCGCGGACGCGGTGCTCGAATGCGTCGGATCGGCCTTGTCGAACGACACGGCCATGAAGGTGGCCCGTGCCGGGGCCATCGTGGGTCGGGTGGGCCTGCCCCACGACGTCGAAGCCGATATTCCCGGCCTCTTCTTCCGCAATGTCGGTCTACGCGGTGGCCCGGCCGCGGTGCGTACTTATGACATGCGGCGCCTGCTCAAGGAGGTGCTGGACGGCAACATCAATCCCGGTATCGTATACACTGGCGAGTACACACTGGATGATATCCAGGAAGCGTATGCCGCTATGGACGAACGCAGTACCGTCAAGTCGCTGCTGCGGGTCAGCGAAGTCTGATTTCGTGGTGCCCAACGATATTTGAAACGATGGCATTGGGCTCGAATTGAGCCGCGTGAGGGAAGGATATCGACATGTTCGAGGAACTGCATAGGAAGATGAACGCCTTTTGGAACAACGATCGGACGCTGTCGCAGACCGACCCGGAATTCGTCAAGTTGTTCTCCGATTTCGCCTATGACGAAGTGATAAACGAACCGGGTGCCAACCACCCCGATCTGGACGACCAGACCCGCTCCCTGGCGATCCTCGCGGCTCTGGTCGGCTGCCAGGGTCTCGACGCGTTCGAAATGATGCTGCCGGTCGCCTATGAGACGGGACTGACGTCCGTGGCCATCAAGGAGATGATCTACCAAGCCACCGCATACTGCGGATTCGGGAGAACCCTGCCGTTCCTGAAGAAGCTCAACGTTTTCCTTGGAGCCGCGAACGTGCATCTGCCGCTGGAGCCGCAGGGCACGACCACGTCGGAGACCCGCGCGCAGGCCGGAGAGGACAAGCAGGTCGAGATCTTCGGCGAGAACCTGCGCGGATTCGCTCAATCCGGTCCGGACGAGACCCGTCACATCAACAAATGGCTCGCCGACAACTGCTTCGGCGACTATTACACGCGAGGAGGGCTTAGCACCCGCGAGCGCGAAATGGTCACGTTGTGTTTCCTGGCCGCGCAGGGTGGTTGCGAACCGCAGCTTACGGCGCATGCGAAGGCGAATATGGCCGTCGGCAATGAGAAGGCGTTTCTGATTGCGGTGGTCTCGCAGTGCATGCCGTATATCGGCTATCCGCGTACGTTGAACGCGATTCGTTGCATCGATGAGGCTGTGAAGGGCTGACCTGCCCGTTAAAAACGCCGGCAAACAAACAAAGGGCTATCCGCCGAACAAGACGGATAGCCCTTCCTTATAGCTGATTGTGGATGGCGTGCTGTGTTTACTCGCCCCACACGTCCTTGGCGATGGATTGGACGAGTGCGATCTTGGCCCACTGCTGGTCTTCGGTGAGCTTGTTGCTTCCTGGGTGGAGGCGAAGCCGCACTGGGTGGACAGGCACAGGCGGTCGAGCGGAATGTACTGGGCGGCTTCCTGGATGCGGGCTTGATGGTGTCCGGATCCTCAAGGTCGGGCTTCTTGGAGGTGATCAGGCCGAGCACGACCTTCTTGTCGCCGGAGACTTCGGCGAGCGGCGCGAAATCGCCGGAACGGTCGTCGTCGAACTCGAGGTAGTAGGCGTCCACGTTCTCCTCGCCGAACAGTTTGGCCGCGACCGGCGCGTAGCTCCGGAGGAAGCCAGGTGGAGTGGAAGTTGCCGCGGCACACGTGGGTGTTGATGACCAGGTCGTCCGGCTGGTCGGCGATCACGGCGTTGATGACGTCGAGGTTCTCCTGCTGCAGGCGTAGCGCGTCCTCGTCGCTCCAGCCGAGACGTTCGCGTACGCTCGCATCGCACAGGCGGGTCCAGGTGCAGTCGTCGAACTGCACGTTGCGGCAGCCGGCGGCATACAGGTCGGCGATGACCTGGCGGTAGGCGGCGACGATGTCGGCGGTCAGCTCGTCGTCGTTCTTGTAGAACTCGTCATACGGGTAGGCGGCCGCGTTGCCGGTGAGCACGAAGCGGGTCTGCGCGGGGGAGGGCATGGTCTGGCGGGCCACGGTGTTCTCGTCCTCGAACTGCTTGACGAACTTGAAATGTTCGACGAACGGATGGTTCTCGCCGGAGATCCTTCCGGTCACGGTGGCGGTGTCGGCCGGGGTCACCTCGTCGTGGAAGGCGACGCGGTGGGCTGCGGCGGCATGGTCCACGCCGTTGAAGCCCCACATGAAGTCGAAATGCCACCAGCCGCGGCGGAATTCGCCGTCGTGATCACATGCAGGCCGGCGGCCTTCTGCTTGGCGACGAGTTCGGTGATGGCCTTGTCCTCGACCGCCTTGAGCGCTGCGGCATCGATTTTGCCGGCGGCGAAATCCTCACGCGCGGCCTTGAGCTCGGCCGGGCGGAGATAGGAGCCGACCACGTCGCGCGGAACGGCGCGTTATGCGAGTATGCCATTGAATACCCCTTTTTTTGGGAAAGCGACAAATACCTAGTGAAGGTTACACGCACGTCCCGAAACACGGGCGCACACGGCTTCTCGGCCAGTATTCGTGCTTGAATGGATGATGTTATCCGTTACACATTCGAGAATGGAAGGCAATGAGCGAATCGCGCGATCCCGCAGGCGACAGTACGACCACGAACAACATGGGGGAGGTGCGGGAAGCCGAACATCAGGCGCGGCCGTCAAGGCGGCGTTGGGTGCGAACATCGGTGTCGCCATCGCGAAGCTGCTCGCGGCGTTCTTCACCGGATCGTCCGCCATGCTTTCCGAGTCGGTGCATTCCATCGCGGATTGCTCCAACGAAATCGTATTGATGGTGGGTGGACGTTTCTCCAAGCGCAAGACGGACGGCGACCATCCGTTCGGCCTGTATCGCGCCAAATATCTTGCTTCGTTCGTCGTGGCCACGCTGCTGTTCTTCGTCGGTGGATTCTTCTCGACGTCCGAGGCCGTGAAGAAGCTTATTGCGATCGCCGGCGACCCTATGCTACGTGACGTGAACCGAATGGAACTGCTCGTCGCGTTCATCGTGGTCGTCATCAGCGCATGCCTCGAAGGATATGGACTGCAGCAGAGCATCAAGGAGGCCAACGAGCGTATGGAACGCACGAACACGAAGCATATGGGCGTGTTCCGTTTCTGGAGGCACACCAAGTCCGCCGAATTGGCTTCGGTGATCATGGAGGATACGCTCGCTTTGATCGGTTTGGCGTTCGCAGGTCTCGGCATTGGTCTTGCGATTCTGCTCGACGATGAGATTTTTGATGCGTTGGGTGGTCTCATGGTCGGTCTGGTGCTGATCGTCGGTTCGCTGTTTCTCGCGTTCAAATCCGGTTCGCTGCTCATCGGCGAGGCCGTGGATTCCGATACGCGCGGGAAGATCGTCGAGGCGGTTACCACCACGCCGGGCGTCGAACGATTGCTGAACATGCAGACCGTGCATATGTCTGAGGACGACATCCTCCTGTGCGTCAAAGTGCAGACCAGCAAGCTCGACCGTGACTATGACGTGGAAACCGTCGACAAGATCGAGAAGGCCGTGCGTACCGCACTGCATGGTACAGTTTCGAGATCTACGTCGAGCCGGACATCTACAGCGCCAAACACGTGCACGCGTAACCGGTTCCCGCGTAACAGGAACCGTTCAATATGGGAAAGTCCGGACGATCTGATTCGTCCGGGCTTTCCCATATGCGTGTCGGAAATGGTGGAAGTGGGATTATTCCTCGGCCACCAGATCCAGGTAGGAGTCGTTCCACAGGTCCTCGTCGCCGTCGGGCATGAGCAGCACGCGTTCCGGATTCAACGCCTCGACCGCGCCCTCGTCGTGGGTGACCAGCACAATCGCGCCCTCGTATTTGGCGATGGCCTTCAGAATCTCGTCGCGGGACGCCGGATCCAGATTGTTGGTCGGTTCATCAAGCAGTAGCACGTTCGCGCGGCTCGTCACCAGCGTGGCCAACGCCAGACGGGTCTTCTCGCCGCCGGAAAGCACTCGTGCCGGTTTCAGCGCGTCATCGCCGGAGAACAGGAACGACCCAAGGATGGAACGTGCCTGTGTGTCGTCAAGTTCCGGTGCCACGTGAATCAGATTCTGCAACACGGTGGCGTCAAGGTCCAATGTGTCGTGTTCCTGTGCGAAATAGCCGATTTTGCAGCCATGTCCATATTCCACGGATCCGGTGTCGGGATCCTCCAGATGGGCGAGCAGACGCAGCGTGGTGGTCTTGCCCGCGCCGTTATAGCCAGAATCACCACACGTGAACCTTTGTCGATCGCCAGATTCACGCCTGCGAACACGATGTTCGAACCATACGCTTTGGAGATGTCCTTCGCCATGATCGGCGTACGTCCGCAAGGTGCCGGCTCGGGGAAGCGGATATCCGCCACCTTCTCCTTCTTCTGTACTTCGGACGTGTTCTCCAGCAGTTTCTCCGCGCGCGCATCATGTTCTGCGCGGCCACGGCCTTGGTGGCTTTCGCGTGCAGGCGGATGCCCTGCTGCATCAGACGTTCGGCCTTCTTCTCTGCGACTTCACGTTCGCGGCGGCGACGTTCCTCGTCGACCACGCGTTGGTGCAGGTAGCCTTCCAGCCGAGCGAGTACATGTCGATCTGGCCGAGCTGTGCGTCCAGATGCCACACCTTGTTCACCACTTCGTCAAGCAGTTCGGTGGAGTGGGAGATGACCAGGAAACCGCCCTCGTATTTTTTCAGATAGCCGCGCAGCCATTCGATGGAATCCGCGTCCAAATGGTTGGTCGGCTCGTCAAGGATCAGCGTATCCGCATCGGAGAACAGGATGCGCGCCAGTTCGATACGGCGGCGTTGACCGCCGGAAAGCGTACCCAACTGCTGGCCCATCACGTCCTGCGGCAGGCCGAGACTGGCCGCCATCGCGGTCGCTTCGGACTGTGCGGCATAGCCTCCGGCCTTTTCGAAATCCTGCATGGCCTTGTCGTAGCGGTTCATCGCCTTGGTCATGACATCCGGATCCGAATCGGTCATGTCCTTTTCGGCCTTGCGTATGCGTTTGATGATGCTGGCGATGTCTCGCGCGCTCATCATGCGGTCCAGTGCGGTCTGCTCCGGGTCGGCGGCATGCGTGTCCTGTGGCAGATAGCCGAGTTTGCCGGAGACACGTACCTTGCCGGCGGTCGGCAGCATATCGCCGGTGATCACACGGGTCAGCGTGGTCTTGCCTGCTCCATTGCGTCCGACCAGACCGATCTTGTCCCCCTTGGCAACGTGGAAGTTGGTGGGATGCAGCAACGTGCGCGCACCGATCTGAATCTCAAGTCCCTGCGCCTCAATCGCCATGCCGTGATACCTCTAGTCTTTCGTGTTCCTTCAAACGCCAATCGAACATCATAGCGAACACCCGCAACCGTTTCACCTCATCTCACGTTTCATTTCCAAGCAGATGCCGGAGCAGTGATTCGCGGTGGTTGATGAAGACCCTGGTGATTTGATAGCTGTCCGTATCCTCATAATCGCAGGGATGGACGCCGTTTTCGTCGAATGACAGGATTTCCGCATCCGGCAGACCGAGCAGAATCGGCGAATGGGTTGCGATGATGAATTGCGATCCGTCGTTTGCCATTCGGTACATGTGCTCCAGCAGAGTTAATTGCCGCTGTGTCGAGAGCGCGGATTCGGGTTCGTCCATAAGATAGAGACCCTTTCCCGTGTGGGACAGGAGTATCTCCAGGAATCCTTCGCCATGCGACATCTCGTGCAAACGGGACATGTCGCCATATCCGCGACTGTATTCACGAGCCTGTGTCGCCAGCGTGAAAAAACTTTCCGCACGCAGGAAGAAGCTTGATGGGCCGATCGCATACTGCCGGTATATCGTCATCGCCTTGGCGAGATCCGACGTGTCATCGTATGTGCTGAAACGGTAGTTGCGCGTGCCGCCTTCCGCGTTGAAGCCGCAGGCGACGGCGATGCCTTCCAGCAAGGTTGATTTGCCGCTACCGTTCTCGCCTACCAGAAAGGTGACATTCTTGTGGAATTCAAGTTCGTCAATCGAACGCAATGAGGGAATTCGACTGACGTATGAATCAGTCAGCATATTCCAATCGATGCGCAGCCCCGACACAATCAGATCATCCATGCTTTTTAACAAAACCACACTTCCATATCCGGCAGAACCGACTTACGGACCGGTGGCATAGCTCGATACGCGCAACGGCTCCACCGGTCTCATATTTTCCTACGTGCCATCGTCTCTTCAGATTATAGGATGGGCCGTGGGGAAAGGCGCATATATCACGACGACGTTGTGGATGAAACGAATTATCCAATCGCGTGATCGATTCGCTACAGTGGTTTCGGAACCTTTCAGGAGGGAAGAAGCATGGCAAAGGCTTTGATTGTGGTGGATGTGCAGCCAACATTCTGCGAAGGAGGCGAACTGGGCGTGCAGGGAGGCAATGCGGTCGCCGAACGTATTGCGGATTATGTGAACGCGCGTCGGAGCGAATACGCATATATCGCGACCACGCAGGACTGGCATATCGAGCCGGGAACCCACTGGTCCGAACATCCTGATTTCGTGGATACCTGGCCGGTGCACGGCAAGGCCGGAACCGCCAATGCCGAACTGCATCCCGCCATCGCCGCATTGAACATCGAACATCATTTCAAGAAGGGCCAGTATTCCCCCTCATATTCCGGCTTCGAAGGCTTTGAGGACAACACCGACCGCATTCCCACCCGTGAGGAAGTCTCCACCGCCATGGCCGCGGGCAGGACACTCGCCAACGGGTTGAAGACCGCGGGCATCACACGGGTCGATGTGGTCGGACTGGCCGAATCGCATTGCGTCAAGGAGACCGCTCTCGACGCGAAGAAGCTGGGTTTCGAAGTGCATGTCATCGAAAACCTGACCGAACCGGTCAGTGAGGAACTCGGTATCGCAGCCCGTCGGCAGATGAGTGAAGCCGGCATCATCCTTGACTGATTGGCCGGAGTCGCACGACTGCAGGTCCGCACGGGTATAGCGGCATCAATCCGTGCAAAGCACATACGCTCGCGAACGCAACGGATGGAAAATCGGCCAGCCATGACGAGTGGTTCCTCGACCAAGTAGTCAGATAAGCCAAGCGATGCCTATGCCATCGAAAGCTGGTTTGCGTTCCGCGTGATCAGGACGCGTAGGCCCGCTTTTTATCAATGCTGTACTAAAGCCAATCGTCATCGTATGGTTTCGACATCATGGCATGGTGCACGGTATTCCGTTGAACTTTTTAATATCCCTCGTCGATGAAGATCCATCCGTGTTCCGCCCGCGCGGAACCGGGATTCCACACGTACCAGCTTCCCCAGCCATCTTGGGACGAGTTCTGCGAGCCGGCATGGCAAGAGATGTCATTGGAGAGGTAAATCACATTGTCCATCCCGTATTCGTCAATGGCCGCGGAAATCGAAGAACTGCCACCGGAAGCCGTGACGTCGTGTTCGGCTGCAAGCAGCGCGGCCGAACGCTTTGCGTCATATCGGACGGCATCCACGCGGCAACCGTTCCAGGATTTCAGCCTGGCAAGGTCCGCCTTTACCACGTCATCGATCTGGGACTTGTCGAACTTGCCTGTCGCGTTGATGCTGATCCGAGCATGACTGACATCGGCAGGCCGGAGTGGCAGGTAGACGAACCGGTACGCGCCGACAGCGCATGCCACGGCGGCGACGCATACCGATACGACGGTGATGGGTTTCTTGCTTTTCGTGGTCCGCATGATCCTCCCGCATAACAGCTTTCCCTAAAGCATACAGCGGAAACGTGATAAGAGGAATGGATACCAAGACCAACAAGAACGCCCTTCAACGGATACTACGATGGAACGCGTCAAACAGGCGGAATGATTCCCCCGCTCCGCAAACGAGATCGGCAAACGACTCATGGTATTTGAATATGGACGGTGACGTTTTGACGCGTATAAAGCGTATAAAGCCGAATCCGACGAATCAGTACTGGAATGCTGCAAGGAGGGTCAGATGATATTGGCCGATGCCATCAATCTCGTTCTCGCCGAATATCCTGGAATGAAGGCGATTGGTGCCGCGGAGAGTGCCGATGCGTGGATCATCGGACTCGATTTCGCGTCTTCAACAGATGACCATCCGGTGCCGGGCACACCGAGCGTAGCGGTCGAAAAAACATCAGGCGTTCTGCATGACCTTATTCCGGGGACGGAAGATTTCTGGCATTACATGACCGGTGCCAAAAAGGTGACTATTCCTCGGATTTAAAATCCGCCTTAGTCTTCCCATAAGAGCTCCCGCCTTCCGCGTGGAAGGCGGGAGCTTCCGTTATTCGCTGAGCAGTTTCGGCGTGAACGCCATGAACAGGATTCCCGCGGTGACGGCGAAGACGATGTCCGAAATCGGTTCCGCGCGGATCAGACGCCAAGCAATCCAACGGAAAAAGCAAGAGGAAAAAGACACGAAGAAACACGCCGGGCCATCTCATACCAGAGGATGAGTCACCCCAACATTTACGCCAAGGAATGAATACGACGGACGATGCCACGGACACGACCAGCCGTACTACCGTTGAACCAACAACGGAAACGAAACCCACGCACACACCACGCGCATCCCACACGCCCAGCAAAGGAAACCGGCCATGTCATACGTCCTCTACTTCAGCAAGCCATTCGCGCTCGCCATCGCAATCTGGCCATTCCTCTCACTCCTACTCACCCTGCCCGTGCTCGCACTGCTCTACCACCGCGACAACCGGCTACGCTTCACCTCCGCACTGACCGCATATCTCGTGGTGCTCTACCTCATCGCGCTCGCATGCTTCACCATGTACCAATGCCAGAAAACCCGGCCACCTACTGCGCCGCCCACCATCTCAGGCCACAACTCAACCCATTCGAATTCATCCACGACATCCGAACCGACGGCATCACAGGCGTCATGCAACTGGCCATGAACGTCGTGTTCTTCCTACCGCTCGGCTACTTCATGAAACGCGTCTTCCGCTGGAAATTCGCCACGGCGTTGTCGGCCATGTTCCTCACCTCGCTGCTCATCGAAACCACCCAGCTGACCGGCATCTGGGGCATCTATCCATGCGCCTACCGCCTATTCGACGTCGACGACCTCATCACCAACACCCTCGGCGGCATACTCGCTACGCCATGGGAAGCATTGTCGCCCACTTCCTACCCCAACAGCGCATCGACGAAGACGCCATCACCACCGAGCCAGGCTTCGTGCGCCGCTGCGTGGCGCTCGCGATCGACCTGTTCCTTGTCGAAACGGCGTCGCTGTCCGTCACGGCGCTTATCTATCTGGTTGGCGTGCTGTTCGATGTGAACCGCGCGAACAACGTCAATGCGGCCGTCTCCGCCGTGGCCACCATCGTCATGTTCGTCCTGTTCGAAGGAATCATTCCGTGGAGGCGCGCCGGCCGCACGTTGGGCGGCGGTTTCACGCGCATGACGGTGGAGACCAGGGAGCGTTCCGGCATGCGCAGGATCGTGTTCTATACGTTACGCGCGTTGGTGTTGTATTGCGCGGTCTACGGATTGTGGACGGACCGTGGCTTCTACGCGCTGCTGCTCGGCATCGCGCTTATCGTGTTCTGGCGCGTTAAAAAGCGCATGCCGTACGACTATGTCTGACCGTCGTGCGGAGCTGCCGCGAGTCCGGCGCCGCAAAAACGCGACACGCCGGGCTTGCGCGATGGCGGACGCTCCTGTATATTTTCAACTCGTTGCCCACCAAGGTGGAAAACATGCGGACATAGCTTAGTTGGTAAAGCGCAACCTTGCCAAGGTTGAGACCGCGGGTCCGAGTCCCGTTGTCCGCTCCACAAAACGAAAGCTCCCGGGAGGGAGCTTTTCTTGTATTTCCGGCAGTCGCCGGCACCGGCGAATCCAATGGAATCCGATGCCGGCGGTCTTGTTTTTTCAGTCGCCGATGTTGTCGCGTGCCGGCGTGACCATCGTCAGCATCATGACGGACGGCTCCTCGGCGTATATCGCGTGCGGGATGCGGGTGGGAAAGTAGGCCAGGCCTCCCGGAACAAGCTCCACGGTCCTGCCGTTGCCCGTCACCTTAAGCCGTCCCTTCAGCGTCTGCACGAACACCGGCATCGCGGCCGTATGCTCGCTGAGCTCCTCGCCCGTGTCGAAGGAGAACAGCACCACGTTGCCTCCGGCCTTCTGCATGACGGTGCGGGACACGGTGGACCCCTCCTGAACGGAAATCATGTCCCCGAGGTCCTCGATGTATCCCAGTTCGATCGGTTCGGCCTCATTGCGTTCGTCGCTCATCATCGTCCTTCTTTGGTTGGTGGCAGGGATGCTCCATCGTATCGTCTTCACGCCGGAGACACGGCATGTACGCGTGGAGGAAAAACGTTTGACCACGATGTGAACACACTCTTGCATCGAACGCGTTTATGGTCCAGACTTTTGCCTGTTCCATGAAAGTCGGCAATGTCGCCGGGGGCAAGTGGGACGAACGGAGGTATTAAGGAAATGAACGAGAACATCGACATCGACACCACTTTCGTGCCGGACGATTCCGCCAGCCATTCCTGGACGGAGCGCGACAGCGAGCTTGTGGAGGAGTATGCGGCCCAGCTCATGGCGATGAGCATCTGAGCGGACACGATCCGAAAACGTGGGGGACGCCTCTTCCGGAAACTCCGGAAGAGGCGTCCTTCCGTTTTTTCATTCCGCCGGGCCGAAACGCCTCCGGCGCGTCCGTAGCCACATGTGTGACTATGCTTTCCAGCCGTAGCGTTTGAGACGACCGGGAGGAGACCGCATGCCGACGGACGGAAAACCGAAAAACGGCATCGTTAGACAATTGTTCAGCTATGGCGGCGTTTCGGCCATGCAGACCTTCGTGGAATTCGGCGTGTTCGCCGTGCTTCAGCTGGCTGGCCTGCCGTTCCGTCTGGCGAATGCCGTGGCCGTCTTCTGCTCCGGCTCATTCAACTACGTCATGAACCGCAACGTCACATTCAAATCCTCGTCGAACTACGCGCGTTCGATAGCCATGTTCGTGGCCATGTACTGCTGGAACCTGCTGTTCTCCAACCTGATGATGGCCTGGATCCCCGGACTGCTCGGCTGGCCCACCATGGCGGTCAAGATCGTCACCATGGGCATGCAGGCGGTCTGGGGCTTCCTGCTGTGCCGCTACGTCATCTTCAAATGACGTTCGCGCCGGACGGTTTTCCCGCCGCGATCACGGGAAAACGGACATGCTATCTTACAATGGATGCGCATCGGGAAACTTGTGGCTAAGGGAAGGACGGGACGCCGTTGGCGGATGTAAGACGGGAAATGGAACGGCTCCGGCCCGTGTATGAGACCGGGGTGCTGCGATTGCTGCTGCGCGGCAATTCCATGCTGTACGTCGCGCTGCTGCGCTCCACGTTCGACCCGCTCACCGGCGAGCTGCCACGCGAGATCGTCGAGGAACGGTTCTCCCGCAGTCTGACCCGACTTGCGGAAACGGGCGATTACACGCCCAAGGAAGGGCAGACGTCCGCGGAAGCCGCGCACACGATCCTGCAGCAGCTGACGAAGGAAGCGAAGGCGACTACGCCTGGCTCGCCAATTCGCTCGACGTCGCAGCCCACCGCTACCTGTACCGTCTCACGCGCGCGCCCACCGTGCGATCGAGGCGCTCGACCGGCTCGAGGACACCACGAAAGCGCTGTCCGGCGCGCAGGCCAACAGCATCATCATGGAGATCGAGCATGCGCGCATGCAGCTGACCGCCGACCCCCGCGAACGCATCCGCCTGCTCGAACGCGACATCGAGGAGCGGCAAAAGCAGATCGACGAATTGAAGCACAGCGACACGTTGGACAAGCTCACCTCCCAACAGGTGGGCGACATCATCGGCGTCATCCACAACACGCTGCGCGGCGTGCCGATCGACCTGCGCGAACTGGCGCTCGAGGAACGCGACAACGGCGACAATCTGCGCCGAAGCATGCAGTCGGGCTCCATCAGCGTGGAGCAGGCGCTCGGCACCTACCATGACGAATACCACAGGTCGTTCCACGAATCCGACAGCGGCCGGCGTTTCGAGGACGCGTTCCAGGTGATCGTCACCGACGAGGGACGCCGCGAAATCGACGAGGCGGTGCGAGACATCGCCAGAACCCGTATCTCGAGGGCGAGCCCGGCATCCTGCTCGCCCAGGTACGCGCCGAACTCAAACGCATCTACGAGGGCATCGAGGACGTGCGCCGGCAGATCCGCATATCCGACGAGGCGGTGAGCCGTCTGGTGCGCCAGCAGACCGACACGCATTACCGCACCATGCTCGACAAGCTCCACAGACTGTTCGTGCGGGCCAGCGACGACGCGAAGACGCACCCCGCTCGGACGAACGCCCATACCGTACGGACACCGGCACGGCGCAATTCCAGGCATTGCCGTCCAGGCCCGCGAAATCGATGGCGCGCGCGGCCACGGCCGGATTGGACGACGCGCCTTCGACGAACGTCGACGCGCCGGACCTGAAGGCCATGGTCGAGATGTGCGGCCCGCGGCTGACGCACATGATCGGACTCATCAGGCGCGATCCGGTCAAAACGGCGGACGGCAGGTTCGTGGATTTCGCGGCGAGCTTCAACCGGCTGCCCCGGGAGGAACGGCGCGAAAGCGAGCTGATCGGCTTCCTAAGCGCCCTACGCACGCAGGACGGACCGGCAACCGTGGCATGGCATTGCGTATCCATCGACGGAGGCGAGCGCGTGTGGCGCACCAGGCCGATCCTCACCACCGAGGCGGCGCTTGACGAGATCATCGAGGAGGGATGAGCATGACGGACAACACCGACGGATTCGACACTGGCATCGGCATCGAAGAGGAGACAGGCCCGAAATCCGGCATGCCGTCCGAAGGGCCGGATATGACGAGGGACAGGCCGGCATTGTTCGACGGGGATACGGGAGACATGCCTCTTGAGGCGCGTATGGCCGCGATCGCGCTGAAACGCGAACGCTACATCGACGGCAGCCTGTACGACAGGGCGTGCCAGTACCGTGAGGCCGTGGAACGGTCGTTGAACAACGACATGCTCAGACTGGTCGACAACACGAAATACCGGATCATGTACGCGTCGCCGGTCACGGACGCGGAGACGAACATCCGCTCGTTGAAGACGCGTGTGAGCCTCACCCGCGAGGAGGCCGCCACGCTCGCGGCCTTGCGCATCAAGGTGCTGGAGTACGAGAACCAGAAGACGAAGCCGGGCGACTGGCTCATCAGCTTCGACGACATCCGCGCGCTGCTCGCCACGGGAGCGGGCTTCCTCACGGCCAGCAACGACGAGGAGGGCACGGCGAAGAAGATCACGTCCGTCATCTCGCGCATGCGCACCTACGGGTATCTCGCGGAAACGGGGGACGAGAACATGTACGTGCTCACGCCATTGGTGCCGATGGTGCTCGACCAGAAGCTCGCCGACCGGTGGCTCGGCTCCGATGATACGGACGGCGATGGTATGAAAGACGCGGATGGCGATGGTTATGACGATTCGTCCATCGGCGCGGATGGTGGCGATACTTCCGATTCGACCGGGACGGTTTCATCCGGCGTCGAGCAGGACGCGTTCGATTTCGATTCGGCCGATGACGCTTTTGATGGGGGGGACACTGATGGAAGACGGCATGAAAATCGTTTCCGACCGTTGGATGCTGCAAAGCCGGCAGATCGTCAACTGGGCTCCTACGGCGGCTACCACGTGTTCCGCCCGTCCATGGACGATGCGATGCCGGTGACCCTGCTCGCCGCGCGAGCGAATCGGGCAAATCCACGCTCGTCGACGCGCAGATCTCGCTGCTCTACCCATCCGGCACCCCCTACAATAAGGCGTCGAATTCGGGACGTTCGGAACGCAACGACTACACGTACCTGCGCGGCATGATCGGCATCAGCGACGGCGAAAACGGTGAGACCCCGATCTTCCTGCGCGGCAGGGACGCGGACGGCACCCCGCAGAACATCTGGGGCGCGATCGTCGACACATACGCGAACCGCAGCGACGGCGGACTGTTGTCCTGCGCAAAATTCCTCTACCTGACCGCAGGCGACGGGCCGGACGGACTGCGCCGCCAATACGTCACCTGGAACCAGACCATCGACCCGCGCCTCATGGACCGGCACCGCGACACGTCATTCACGCGAGGCTGATGGAACAGACCTACCCAGGATGCACGACGCACGTCAACGCGCAGGCGTTCCACGCTCCATCTGGCAGGACATGGGCCTAAGCGCCGAAGCATGCAGGCTCCTGCACAAGATCCAATCCGCCGACGCGCCCTCCAAACTCGACGACATCTTCAAACAGGGCGTGCTCGACGTGCCCGAATCCATCCGGCTCGCCCGCGAAACCGTCGACGACTACAACCGGTTCAGCGAGAACTTCCACAGCATGGAAGACAAAATGGAACGCGTCGCCATCCTGCAGGACATACAAGCCCGCTACGGCGAATACGCCAAACAAGCCAGCGAACGCCGCGAATACACGCCCATCGACCCCGACCGCGAGCAAGGCGAGACGACGCTCGCCGCATGGACATGGTCGCGCATGGCCAGCGAAGTACGCGCCGGACTGCCATCGGCGCAACGCAAAGCCAAGGAATCCCAGGACGCCATCGACCGGTCTCAGCAGCGCATCGACGAACTCGACACGCAAATCGAAGCCGTCAAAGAACGCATGAACGGCATCGACGGCGGCAGCCTGCAGCAGCTCGGCAAGGACTTCGAACGCGCACGCCAGGACGCCGACGAGGCGCGCAGACAACGGCACGCCATCGCCGAACGGTTCGAACGCGTCGAAGGCAGACTCCCCGCCGACGAGCAGACATGGAACGCCAAACGCGCCGCGCTCGCCTTGTCGCTCGATACGTACGACAAGCGTTTGGAAGACGCGCGATCCGAATACCAGCGGATGGTGGTGGAACGTCACGCCCGGCAGGGCGAACGCGACCTGTTGAGGCAGGATTACCGGCGCAAGATCGAACACAGGACGCGCATCAGCGACGACATGGACCATGCGCGCACGCTCATCGCACGGGCGACTGGCTTGGACGAGACGGAACTGTCGTACGTGGCCGAACTGATGGACGTGGACGAGGGGGACGAGCAATGGCGTCTGGCGATGGACGTCACGTACGCGCCCATCGCGCAGACCATTCTCGTGGACAAGCGGCATGAGCAGGGGTTCGCCGCGAAGGTCAGCGCGATCGATCCGACGCGTATGACGCGGCGTGCCTGGCGTTTCGTCGATACCGACGCGCAATACGATTCGGCCTGCAACGAGGGGTGGATGTCGTCGAAGCTGCGGTACAAGGAGGATTCGCCGTTCGTCGGATGGTTGAAGGAGCAGACCGCGTCGCAACGGTTCGACGCGCGTTGCGTGGAGGCGATCGACGACATGGACCGGGCCGAACGGCAGGTGCAGGTCGACGGGCAGATCAAATCCGGCGACCGTGGATTCCATGGCGTCAAAGGCCTGCGTCAGGTCATCGGCTTCGTGAACGAACGGTATCTGGCCGAATTGGAACGCCAGCTTGACGGGGCGGAACGGGCGTTGGAGGACGCCGACCGCCGCGGCAGGCAGATGGCCAACGCCATGACTCTGCTGCAGGACGAGCATGAGCTCGCATTGACCGTCGCGGATCTGCCATGGGGCAAGATCGACGTGGACGGGCTCGAGACGAAGGCGGAACGGATCCGTCTGCAGATCGAACGGATCGAAAGCGATCCGGAACTGGCGCAATTGCAGGACGAGTTGAAACAGCTGCTACGGCAGAAGGACGACGAGGGCAAGACCAGGTACCGTGCCGAAGCGGAATTGGAAAACGCGCAGCATGCCGTCCAGGCCGAACAGGCATGGCTCGACATGCATGGCGACTCCGATTTCGACGATGCCGCATTGTCCGACATGGTGTCGAATCTGCTGGCCGACACGTATGAGACCTGTTTCGACACGTCGCGTCCGCAGGAACGGCCGCAGCGCATCGCCGGCGGTTTCGACCGTGAGGGGACGGCGCCGTTCGACGTGCGCGTGCTGCGCAGAATCGGCAACACCGTGCGTGCGAGACTCCAGCAGATCGACGAGCGTGCCGTCCAATTGCGCGCCGACACGGAACGCGCCATGGGCGACTATCTGAAGCACCATTCCACGGAGGGCGACACCGTCATGGCGAGCGTGGAGGACTATCCGTATTTCCTTGACGAGCTCAAGAACCTCAACATGCTCGTCACCCGCGCCGCGACCGACGAGGAGTATGCGAACAGCGTCGAAAAGCTGTATATGAGCTTCCAACAGCTCAACCGCGCGTTCAACACCGACGAGGAGAACGTCAGGGAGCAGCTCGACCGCATCAACGGCATGCTCAAAGGCCAACAGTTCGGCCCCCGCGGCGGCAGGCTCTCGCTCCACGTGGACTTCCACCCGATCGACCGGCAGTTCAAATCCTCGTTGGGCCGCATCATGTCGAAGCTCGACGATTGGACACGCAACGCGCGCAGCAATCCCATGGAGACGCGCAAGGCGTCGCAGGCTGCGAAACGTTCATCGGCAGGCTCCAGGCGGAACTCGGCCAGATCCGCGACACGAACGGCATCAAGGAATACGGTGCGCGCAACCTCGATCCACGCGTGCGCAGCTCGTTCTACGCGATCGTGCACCATAACGATCTGCCCGACGAACGCATCAGCTCCACCGGCGGCAAGTCCGGCGGCGCGTTGCAGGAACTCACCTCGTTCGTCTACGGCGCGGCCCTGATCTACCTGCTCGGCGGCGACCTGACCAGCAAGCCCACCTACACCACACTGTTCCTGGACGAAGCCCTCATCAAAGCCGACGGACGCTACACGAAACGCGCCCTGACCGTGCTGCCGCGCCTCGGCTTCCAGATCATCGTATCCGCGCCGGAAAGCAAAACCGCCGAAATCCTCAGCATCGCAGACAAAGCGTACGTGGCATACAAGGATCCCGCAACCGGCAACTCGTACCTGCAGGAGCTCGACCGCGAGCCGGCAACGCAAGCCGAAACACAAGACGCCACCGTCGAGCAGACGCAACCCGCGACGGAGGCATAATATGGCAGCGGCCAGAAACACCACAAGCGAAACGGACATCCGCCGGAAACTCGACGAATACGTCGACGCCCACCTCACCAGGCACATGTACGACACCGACGAATCCTGGCCACTGCGCAAAACCATCCGACTGCCCAAACAAGCCGAACTAGAGCAGCACTACAACCAAATCCGCGCCCAAAACGAAACCATCCGCGACTGGGCGCGGCAACACCACTGCGAAACCAGCGAAAAAACCAAAATCGTCTCCAGCGGACTCATCCAACAAAAAAGCCCGCTCATCGATCCGTGACCATACCCGACCTCGACACCGCCCTCCGCATCGCCACCAAACAAACCCGCGAACGCTACCTACGCGAACACGACCGCATGAGCGCGCTCGCCAAAGAATTCGGCCTCGAACCGGCGAACGCCATGAACGTCGCCAAAACCCTCAAAGACCACGACGACACCGACTTCCACCTCGTCATCCAAGCCGCCCACTACTTCGCAAACCACGACTGCCACACCATGACCCCACGCATGCGCCCATCCCAGGATTCAGCGCCAAATGGCTCGGCACACCCAACTCCCAACGCCGCAAAGCGATATGCCAGCTCACCGGACAAGACAATCTCACCTTCCAGGAACGCCCGAACGAACTCCGACTACGCCTCATGGACGCCGAACACCACGACCAACCCGACCTCATCGTCACCCAACCATGGGTCCGCAACCAGCCAACCGACATCGAACACGCCATCATCATCGAAAACAAAGGCACCTACCAGGCCATGCCCACCGTCGAACACGCCATCTGCATCCTCGGCAACGGATACGCCGCAACATCACACATCACAACACTCCTGCCATGGCTCACCACCATCCCCAACATCATCTACTGGGGCGACATGGACGCAACGGACTCGACATCCTCTCCAAACTACGCGCCACCGGCATCCCATGCACATCCATACTGATGGACACCACCGCATACCGGACATACGAACAATACGGCACCCAACTCGACGCCAAAAACAAACCCCTCACCACACAAACCCCACAACCCACACCCGGACTCACCACCGAAGAACGCAAACTCTACGAAACACTCTGCACAGGAACAGACATCCAATACCTACGCATCGAACAGGAACGCATCCCCATACGCGACGCCACAACCATCCTGCACGACCAACACCACTGGCCAATCGACATACCCGGCAACGACATACCAAACAACAACACCAAATAGAACACCTGTTCGAAACCACAACAAAAATACGCTATCCTATACAACAGAACAGGCAACACCAAGCGGAAGAACACCATGACAACCAAACGCAACAACACGACACACAACGAAGTCGTGGTCGAACGCGTACTCACCAGCGACGCATTCCTCACACGCGAAATCAAAAAAGCCCCCATGAAAACAACGGGCGACTCACTCATAGCAGACCTCACCCACCTACCCAACGACCTCAAAATCACCATCCAAGGCGCTCGCGAGCACAATCTCAGAACGTGGACTTGGAGTTTCCTCGCAACCGCATGGTGGTGTTCACCGGCCTGTCGGGTTCGGGCAAATCCTCGTTGCGTTCGATACGCTGTTCGCCGAGGGCCAGCGCAGGTATGTCGAATCGCTGTCGGCGTACGCGCGCCAGTTTCTGGGGCAGATGGACAAGCCGGACGTCGACTTCATCGAGGGGCTGAGCCCCGCGGTTTCGATCGACCAGAAGACCACGAACCGCAATCCGCGTTCGACGGTCGGCACAATCACCGAGATCTATGATTATCTGCGACTGCTGTTCGCCCGCACCGGCATTCCGCATTGTCCGGAATGCGGCGCCCTGGTAAGCGCGCAAACACCGCAGCAGATGGTGGACACGTTGCTGAAGTATCCGGAACGCACGCGTTTCCAGATTCTCGCGCCGGTCGTGCGCGGCCGCAAGGGCGAATTCGAGGATCTGCTCGAACTGCTGCGTGGCGATGGTTACGCGCGTGCGCTGATCGACGGTGAGATGCGGCAATTGTCCGATGACATCAAGCTCGCCAAGCAGAAGAAGCACACCATCGAAGTGGTGGTGGATCGTCTGGTGGTCAAGGACGGTATCCGCCAGCGTCTGACCGATTCCATCGAAACGGCGTTGAAGCTTTCCAAAGGCGTGGTCGTCGCCGATTTCGTCGATTTGGACGAGAAGGATCCGGACCGTCGCAAGCCGTTCTCCGAGAAACGTGCCTGCCGAACGGCCATCAGCTGGAACTCGACGAGATCGAACCGCGCACCTTCTCCTTCAACGCGCCGTATGGCGCCTGCCTGAATGCACGGGTATCGGATACAAGCTGGAAATCGACCCCGAACTGGTCATTCCCGATCCGGACAAGACGCTGAACGAGAACGCCATCGAACCGTGGGGCATGACCAAAGGCACCGGCGAATACTACCGCCATGTGCTTGAGGGACTCGGCGATGAGATGGGCTTCGACCTGGACACGCCTTGGAAGGATCTGCCCAAGGACGCGCGCGACGCCATCATGTATGGCCGCGATTTCAAGGTGCAGGTCTCGTACCGCAACCGTTGGGGTCGCATGCGCGAGTATTCCACCGGTTTCGAAGGCGTGGTGCGCACGTTGATGCGCCGGCATGACGAAACCGATTCCGACCAGATGAAGCAGTATTACGAGTCGTACATGCGCGAGGTGCCATGCCAGGCGTGCCATGGGCGGCGTCTGCGTCCGGAAGTGCTTGCCGTCACCGTGGACGACGAGTCCATCGCGGACGTGTGCGACATGTCCGCCGAACGGAGCCTCGCATGGATCAACGGCCTAGAACTCGAAGGCTCGGCCGCGCAGATAGCCGGCGAAGTCGTCAAGGAGATCCGCGCACGCCTCGGCTTCCTCAACGATGTCGGCCTGAACTATCTGACGTTGTCGCGTGCGGCGAAGACCCTGTCGGGCGGCGAGGCGCAGCGCATCCGACTGGCACCCAGATCGGCTCCGGCCTGGTGGGCGTCATGTATGTGCTGGACGAACCATCCATCGGCCTGCATCAGCGTGACAACGAACGGCTGATCGGCACATTGCATCATTTGCGCGACCTCGGCAACACGCTGATCGTCGTCGAACATGACGAGGACACCATCAGAAACGCGGACTGGGTCATCGACATCGGTCCGGGCGCCGGCGAACATGGCGGCGAGGTCGTGTATTCCGGCCCCGCCAGAAAAATCACCGAAGCGCCACGCTCCATCACCGGCGACTACATCGCCGGCCGACGGAAGATCGAAGTGCCCGCCGCACGCCGCAAGACGCATAAGACCAAGCAGCTGCGCGTGGTCGGAGCCGCGAGAACAACCTCAAGAACCTGAACGTCAATTTCCCGCTGGGCGTGTTCACCTGCGTGACGGGCGTGTCCGGTTCCGGCAAATCCACGCTGGTCAACCAGATCCTTTATCCGGTGCTTGCGGACAAGCTGAACGGCGCGCGCATCGTGCCCGGCAAGCACACGCGCGTGGAAGGCGTGGACCAGTGCGACAAGGTGATCCACGTCGACCAGAATCCGATCGGCCGCACTCCGCGTTCCAATCCCGCCACCTATACGGGAGTATGGGACAAAATCCGCACGCTGTTCGCCAAGACGCCCGAAGCGCAGGTGCGCGGCTATGGTCCCGGACGGTTCTCGTTCAACGTCAAGGGAGGCCGCTGCGAGGCATGCCACGGCGACGGCACGTTGAAAATCGAAATGAACTTCCTGCCGGACGTGTACGTGGACTGCGAGGAATGCCACGGCCAGCGCTACAACCGCGAGACTCTCGAAGTGAAGTACAACGGCAAATCGGTCGCCGACGTGCTGAACATGCCCATCGAGGAGGCCGCGCAGTTCTTCAAGGCGTACCCGTCCATCTCGCGTTACCTGGACACCCTGGTGCAGGTCGGTCTCGGCTATATCCGGCTCGGCCAGCCGGCGCCGACGCTGTCCGGCGGCGAATCGCAGCGCGTGAAACTCGCGACGGAACTCCAACGGCGTTCCACCGGCAAAACCGTGTACATCCTCGACGAGCCGACCACCGGCCTGCATTTCGAGGACGTGCGCAAACTGCTGCTCGTATTGCAGGGATTGGTGGACAAGGGCAACGCCGTCATCGTCATCGAGCACAATCTCGACGTGGTCAAATCCGCGGATTGGATCATCGATCTGGGGCCGGAAGGCGGTGACGGCGGCGGCACCATCGTCACCGAAGGCACGCCGGAGCAGGTCGCGCGATGCGAACAGTCGTGGACGGGCAAGTTCCTTAGGGATATGCTGTGACTGATTTCGAACGACACAGTCCGGACGTGTGGCGCAAAACGGCGGATGCGTTACGGGAAACCGCAGTATCGGACGCCGGCACCCAATCCGACGGCAGGGGAGTGAACAAGAACGGCGCGCCCCTGTTGGGGGATACTCGCGACCTGTTCCGTCCGAAAACCTCCGACATTCCCGCGCAGCCGGCGTATACAAGTGGCGTGACGGCGAGGGGCGCGTCATCTACGTTGGCAAGGCCAAGAACCTGCGCAACCGGCTGACGAACTACTTCCAGCCGCTCTACCAGCTGCATCCACGCACCCAGACCATGGTGTTGACGGCTCGCAGCCTCGAATGGACGGTAGTGGGTACGGAACTGGAGTCGCTCACACTCGAATACACGTGGATCAAGGAGTTCGACCCACGATTCAACGTGGTGTTCCGCGATGACAAGACCTACCGTATCTGGCCATCTCATCAGGCGAACGCATCCCACGCGTATGGGTGACTCGCAGCCGCAAACGTCGCGATACCAGATATTTCGGCCCGTACGCCAAGGTATGGGATCTTCGGCACAGCCTCGACGCGTTGCTGAAAACGTTTCCCGTGCGCACATGCTCGAAGAGCGTGTTCCACAAGGCGCAGTTGACGGGCCGTCCATGTCTGTTGGCATCGATCGGCAAATGCTCCGCTCCATGCGTGAACCGTATCGGCGCTGACGAGCATCGCAGGATGTGCGAGCAGCTTGTCGGCGTGATGACCGGCCGAATCGGCAAATCGTATATCGCCCAACTGACCCGCGACATGAAGCAGGCGAGCGCCGAACTGGAATTCGAGAAGGCGGCCCGGCTGCGCGATCAGATCCAAATGCTCGGGACCGTGGTCCAGCAGAACGCCGTCGTGTTCGATTCGGATGTCGACGCCGACGTGTTCGGCATCGCGTCCGACGAGCTTGAAGCCAGCGTGCACGCGTTCTTCGTGCGGTCCGGATCAATTCGCGGCGAACGTAACTGGAGTGTGGAGCGAGTCGAAGATGTGAGCGACGCGGAGTTGATCGCCGATCTGATCACTCAGGTATATTCGGAAACCACGGGGGAGAGCGCGGCCGTCTCCGATTCGACCGTCGTGACCGAGCGGCGCAATGCGATCGGTTCGACACAGACCGTGACCGCAACGGATGCTATCGCCCGTGCGCAGGCCACGAAGGAACGCAACGAACGTCAGGAGCAGACGGGACGTGCCGACCTGCTGGCTCCAATCGCGCTGTTCCCCGTGAGGTGATCGTTCCAATCGAACCGTCGCGCAGCGCAGGGCTTGAGCAATGGCTAAGCGGATTGCGTGGAGCGGCCGTCACCATCCGTGTAGCCAGCAGAGGCGACAAGAAACAGCTTATGGACCGTGCCAACGACAATGCCAAGCAGGCGTTGCACGCAGCAAGATGAGCCGTATCAGCGATATGGGCGCACGTTCCGATGCGATGAACGATGTGGCGAAGGCTCTTGGGCTTGAACAGGCGCCGTTGCGCATTGAATGCTACGACATTTCCAACACAGTCGGCGGCGCATTCCAGGTAGCGTCCATGGTGGTGTTCGAAGACGCGATCGCGAAAAAGTCGGAGTACCGCCGTTTCGCCATCCGAGGTGCGGACGGGCAGGGCGCGTTGGATGATTTGAGCGCATTGTATGAGACGTTGACCCGTCGTTTCCGCCATGGCAACATCGCCGGCGATTCCGGGGAAAGCATGGACAACGAGCGTCGGATGGCCACGCAAAATGATAGGTCGGATGGCACGAATGGTCCTGAAACGGATGCCGTGCAGCAGAACACCAACCGTCGCCATTTCGCCTATAAGCCGAATCTGGTCGTGGTCGATGGCGGCAAACCGCAGGTGATGGCGGCGGCCAAGCGCTTGCCGACTGCGGCGTGGACGATGTGGCCGTTTGCGGATTGGCGAAGCGTCTTGAGGAGGTTTGGGTGCCGGATGACGACTATCCGATCATCCTCAAGCGACAATCCGAAGGCATGTATCTGCTGCAGCGGGTGCGTGACGAATCGCATCGTTTCGCCATCACCTACCATCGTCAGACCAGACGCAAAGGAGCTTTGCGTTCCGCTTTGGACGACATTCCCGGCATCGGCGAAGCTATCAGAAACGGCTTCTCAACCATTTCGGCTCCGTACGCGCCATGCGTGAGGCGAGCGTGGAGGATTTCGAACAGGTCAAAGGCATCGGCCATGCCAAGGCCGAGAACATTTACCAGGCATTGCATTCGTCCGTTGACATTGCTTCGAAGGCGGAGGATGCCCTCCGAACAGTGAAATCGGATGGAAACAGTCCGAAAGATGAAAAGAAATAGAATCTGTAACGAGCAATCGCTTCTGCGTTGCTAGCATGATGAATGGTGAGAGTAAGGGAGGGAACATGACCGAGGTGGACCATCGGTGCGCGGTCCTTGGCAAACCCATCGCGCATTCGCTTTCCCCTGTATTGCATAATGCGGCCTATCGAGCTCTAGGACTTGACAGCTGGTCGTATGGCAGGCACGAGGTCGGCGAGACGGAGCTTGAGGATTTTTTGGAGTCGCTTGATTCCAGCTGGGCGGGACTGAGCCTGACCATGCCGTTGAAGAAGACCATCCAGCCATATGGCGTGCCATGCAACGCGTGGGCGAAAGAGCTGAAGGTGGCCAACACCGCCGTCTTCGACTGGTCTGGCGCGAACGATAAGAACGCCGCCATCCCTGCGATCAGGCTCTACAACACGGATGTGAAGGGAATTGAGCTCGCCTTCGAGCACTCGTATCGGGCACGTGGCATGCGGATGGATTCTGGACAAGACGGCGAGGCGGTGATCATCGGCAATGGCAACACCGCCACCTCGGCTTTGGCGGCCTGCACCGAGATGCCCCACATTGGACATGTCACCGTCGTGGCACGCCATCCCGATAAGAACGAGGCGCTTGAACCATTGGCGGAAAGCCATATGGGCGTCGGCTCCATAAGCATCGTCGCCATGGACCATGCGGCGAATCTGCTGTCCCATGCGGACGTCGTCATCAACACCATCCCCGGCCTTGCCGCCGATCCGATCGCCGAGGCGTTTGCCTCAGCCGGCATAGTCACGAACGGCACGCTACTCGACGTGGTCTATGATCCCCGCCCGACCAAGCTCATGCAGGCCTGGAGGTCATGCGGCGGCACCGCCATCGGCGGCGAGGAGATGCTGCTGTACCAAGCCATGATTCAAGTCTGGCTGATGACCGGCATATGGGACAACGATCCGCCGACCGAGCCCACCAGCCATCAGAAAGTCGAAGCATTGGAGCATGCCATGCGCTCCGCGCTTAAGGAGGCCCTGTGATGAACGAAAAGAACAACGCCGTCAACCAGGCAGGCAGACATACGAGCGCGCCTTCTCCGGCCGCAGGCTTCGAAGTGCTGCTCATCACCGGCATGAGCGGCGCGGGCCGGTCCCACGCGGCCAACAGCATCGAGGACATGGGCTGGTATGTGGTCGACAACATGCCGCCGAAACTGCTTGTCCCGCTGGTGGACATGATGACCAGCTCCGGTTCGAACATCCACAAACTCGCCGCGGTCATCGACGTGAGGTCACGTGACTATTTCGACGACCTGTCCGCCGTGCTGAGCCATCTGGACGATCTTGGGGTGAAGACCCGCATCCTGTTCCTCGACGCCAGCAACGAGGTGCTCATCAAGCGCTACGAATCCGTGCGCAGGCCCCATCCGCTGCAGCAGGGCAATCGTCTGATCGACGGCATCCTTGAGGAACGCGACCTGCTGAAGAACCTCAAAGAGCACGCCGACATCGTCATCGACACCTCGGCATTGAGCATCCATCAGCTGTCCACGAAACTGTACGAGGGTCTGCTTGGTTCCGGACCGACCACGGTTTCCGTGCATATCTTCAGTTTCGGATTCAAATACGGCATTCCGATAGACGCCGATTTCGTGGCGGACGTCCGGTTCCTTCCCAACCCGTTCTGGGTGCCGGAGCTTCGTTCGCTGACGGGCAAGGACAAACCGGTCAGCGACTACGTGCTCTCCAGCGAGGGCGCGGAGGAGTTCCTTGACGCCTACGAGAAAGCCATCGCCATCGCCATCGAAGGTTATGCGCAGGAAGACAAGCACTATGTGACCATCGCGTTCGGATGCACCGGCGGCCAGCACCGTTCCGTGGCCATGAGCGAGGCCTTGGCCAAGCGCCTGCGTGCGCGTGGTCTCACGGTCTCCGTATCGGCCCGCGAGCTGGACAAGCGTTCGGCCGATTGATGACCGCATTGTGAGAAGACAGTATCCAAATACAAAGAAAAGCTGCCGGCTTTGTCCAAGTTATTCGGTATCACAGTAAGCCGGTAGCAGTGCGGGTCGAGTCCGCGACTCGCCTGAAATTATAGGGAAGAACAGGAAAGTAGGAGGTTGGCTCTTGGCTCTTCTGGATGACGTCAAAAGCGAGCTGGCCGCAATCGACAACGAGTTGCCCATCGCCAAAAAGGCACAGGCGACTGCGATGATTCGATTCGGCAATGGTTTGCACTCGGTGGATCACCACATTCTCGTGCAGGCGCAGCTTGATTCCCAAGACGCGGCCATATGGCTGCAGGACACCATCAGAAATCTGTACGGCCACGAAGCCACGCTTACCCCCGTTTCCAGGCAGACGCCGACCGGCGTGGTGCAGCGCTTCATAGTCCGCGTCCCCAAGGGCAGCGCGGCTCTGGTGCTGCAGACCGGCCTGTACAGCCGTTACACCAAAAACATGGTGCTGGGTCTGCCGGGCGACATCATCAACGGCAAGATCGCCCAGATCAAGGCCGCCTGGCGTGGCGCGTTCCTCGCAGGCGGACACCTGTCCGACCCGGGCAAGGCCAGCTATCTCGAAATCGTATGTCCGAATCATGAGCCGCGCTGGCGCTGGTCTCCACCGCGCGTCGTCTCGGCATCACCGCCAAGCCGCGTAAGCTGCGCAGCTCCGAACGTGTGACGTTGCGCGACCCCGATGCCATCGAACGCATGCTCATCCTCATGGGCGCCCCTCATTCCGCCCGCGAATGGACCGGAAAGCGTTCCGACGGAGAGGCCCGAGGCAAGGCGAACCGTCTGGCGAACTTCGATGACGCCAACATGCGCCGTAGCGCCAAGGCCGCCGCGGAAGCCTGCGAATAAGTCCGCCAGGCCTTTGAAATCCTCGGCGACGACGTTCCGGACAATCTTAAATCCGCCGGCCAGCTCCGACTCGACCATGCCGACGCGTCCCTTGAGCAGCTGGGCCGTCTCGCCGACCCGCCAATCACCAAGGACGCGATCGCCGGACGTATCCGTCGACTGCTGCAATTGGCTGAGAAAACGGAGAAGGCACGCCGTCAAGCGGCCTGATTTTCGTTTCCGGAAACAAAACACCCATGCGACTTTTCCGTCGTATGGTGTTTTTTGTTCGTTTGGGCTTGTATTATGCGTAAGTGGCAATATGGCCATTCCAGCTTACAAGCGGCTAGGAAAGGATATACATGAAGACACTCAAGGATCTTGGAGATCTCAAGGGCAAGCGCGTTCTGGTTCGCGCCGATTTCAACGTTCCGCTGGACGGCACCACGATCACCGATGATGGTCGCATCAAGGCCGCCCTGCCTACCATCAAGGCTCTGCGCGAGCAGGGCGCTAAGGTCATTCTGATGGCCCACCTCGGCCGTCCGAAGGGCAAGGTCGTTCCGGAACTGTCCCTGGCTCCGGTCGCCGCCCGTCTCGGCGAGCTGCTCGGCATCACCGTTCCGCTGGCTGCCGACACCTATGGTGAGGACGCCCAGGCCAAGGTCGCCGCTATGAACGATGGCGACGTCGTGCTGCTGCAGAACGTGCGTTTCAACCCGGAGGAAACCAGCAAGGATCCGGAAGAGCGCGCCACATACGCCAAGAAGATCGCCGCTCTCGGTGAGGTCTTCGTCTCCGACGCTTCGGCGTCGTGCACCGCGCCCAGGCTCCAACTACGACGTCGCCGCCGATCTGCCGGCCGCCGCTGGCCTGCTGGTCGAGAAGGAAGTCAAGGCACTGTCCCGCGCCACCGTGAACCCGGAGCGTCCGCTGACCGTCGTGCTCGGCGGCTCCAAGGTCTCCGACAAACTCGGCGTGATCGACAACCTGCTGGACAAGGCCAACCGTCTGGTCATCGGCGGTGGCATGGCGTACACCTTCCTCAAGGCCAAGGGCTACGAGGTCGGCACCTCCCTGCTGGAAGAGGACCAGATCGAAACCGTCAAGGGCTACATGGAGCGCGCCGAGAAGAACGGCGTCGAACTCGTGCTGCCGACCGATGTCGTCATCAACCCGGTCTTCCCGAAATCCGATGAGGACATCGCTCCGGAAGTCGTGGCCGCCGACGCCATTCCGGCCGACAAGATGGGTCTGGACATCGGTCCGGAATCCCAGAAGCTCTTCCACGACAAGATCGTCGATTCCAAGACCGTCGTGTGGAACGGCCCGATGGGCGTGTTCGAGGTCCCGACCTTCGCTGAAGGCACCCAGGCCGTGGCCCAGGCTCTCGTCGATGCCACTGCTGCCGGCGCATTCACCATCGTCGGTGGTGGCGATTCCGCTTCCGCAGTGCGCAACCTCGGCTTCCCGGAGGATGGCTTCTCGCACATCTCCACCGGTGGCGGCGCCTCCCTCGAGTTCCTCGAGGGCAAGGAACTGCCGGGCCTGAAGGTGCTCGACTGATCTCAGAATCATGAAGGGGTGCTTCCTCATCAGTGGGTGGGGGAGCACCTTTTGCGTATTTCGCATACAATGTCACAAGAACGACCTTTCGCTTTGACGAGCACGGACGGGAGACGACGAATATTATGGGGCCGAAACGGATTCCTTTGGTGGCCGGAAACTGGAAGATGAATTTCGATCATCTTGAAGCGACGTATTTCGTACAGCAGCTTGCATGGAATCTTCGGGCCATCCATTTCGACTACAAACGTTGCGAAATCGCATTGATGCCGTCATTCACCTCACTCCGCAGCGTGCAGGTCGCCGTCGAATCGGACAATCTGAAAATCCGCTACGGGGCCCAAGCCGTCTCAGTCACCTCGCAGGGAGCGTTCACCGGCGACGTCTCCGCCGATATGATCGCCCATCTCGGCTGCTCGTACGTGATCGTCGGCCATTCGGAACGACGCAAATACCATCCCGAAGACGACGCGAACATCGTCGACCAGGTGAGGGCCGTGCTTGCTGCCGGCATGCAGCCGATACTTTGCGTCGGAGAAAGCTACGAGGAACGGCGCAAAGGCATAGAGCTCGATTTCGCGGTCGGCCAGGTGCACGACGTGACGCGGGACCTGTCCGATGAGGAGGCCGCGAAGCTGATTGTGGCGTACGAGCGGTATGGGCGATCGGCACCGGCATGGTGGCTACGCCTCAGTCGGCACAGGACGCGGCCAGGGCGATCCGAAACGACCTGTCCGATACGTTCGGAACACGGGTCGGCGAAACGGTGCGAATCCTGTACGGCGGTTCGGTGTCCTCGAAAAACGCGGTGGAACTGATCAACGAGCCGGATGTGGACGGCTTCCTGATCGGCGGCTCCGCGTTGAAGGTCGATGAACTCACGCGCATCTGCAAGCTGACATTGGAAACAACCGCCTGAAAACTTTTAAAAAGCATGGTTGGACGCTCGATTTTTTCAACACCATGCGCTATTATCAGAAACAGTGTTTACGAACTGGAGGTTCACCCGTGTCCGCTATGGCTACTGTCAAGCTTGTGCTGCAGATTCTTCTTGTCATCCTCAGCCTCTTGCTCACCTTGCTTATCCTTATGCACAAGGGTAAAGGCGGCGGCTTGTCCGACATGTTCGGCGGCGGACTCACCCAGAACGCGGGTTCCTCCGGTGTCGCGGAAAAGAACCTGAACCGTTGGACCGTCATCATCGCCCTGCTGTGGGTGGCCATCATCATCGCCCTCGGTCTGATGACGAAATTCAACCTCATCTGATTGACGTAATTTGGTTTGGCCCATGACCGGCTTCACGGTCATGGGCCAAACTTGTCTCCGGCTAGATTGCTCCCGCAAAGGATTTAAATGACTTCGACAAACAACACATATGATGACGTGACCATGGTCGTCGCCGATCTGGACGGCACACTGCTGCACGACGGAGAGACTTTCGAGGACCGTTTCCTGACGCAACGATCCATTGACAGCATCAACCGCATGCACGACGCCGGCATCAAATTCGTGGTGGAGACCGCGCGACCGGTCAGCACCGGCTACTCGTTCGTGCAGAAGCTTCCGGTTGACGCCGTCGCCTATCTCAACGGGGCGCTGTTGGATTTCAACCCCGCCTCGTCCGATTACGATATGCTCACCTCACCGACGCTGCCGAAGGACGGACATCTGCAGAAGATCGGATTCTCTTCGAAGAGGGCATGCGAGGTCTGCAAGTACCTGCTGGAGGAACTGCCTGGCATGGAAGTGGGCATCGTCATGGATGATGTCAGGTACACGAATTTCGACGTCACGAAATACTGGAAGACGCAGACCTGGCGATACACGGATTTCGATGACGTTCCGGACGGCACCGCGGACAAGCTGATTCTGTTCCCGAACGAGGAGCAATGGAAGCGTGTGGGACGGCTCATCCCCGACGATTTCGACGTGCATATCTCCGAAGGCTCGCTGTGGATGCTGATGAATCCGCAGGCCAATAAGGAGCATGCATTGAGCATCCTCGCCGATCGCATGTCGACGCCGTTGTCACGGACCGTCTCATTCGGCGACGATTTGGTGGACATCGCCATGCTTCGTGAATCCGGCAGGGGAGTGGCCGTGGCCAACGCGAACCCCGACGTGTTGAAAATCGCCGATGAGATCTGCCCTTCGAACAATGATGACGGCGTGGCCCAATGGGTTGAGAACAATCTGCTTTGACCGACCCCCCCCCATGGAGTCTTTTCACGGAATTGAACTCATTCATGCAGCGGCATGAAACACATCCACCAAAATTGAACTCTTTGTCTTTCTTGGTGTCCTGTCGTGCTATTCTTTGAACTAGCTTTTGTTTAAATTGAACTGGAAGGATAGGCATGACGGAATCATTCTCGACCAGATTGAATGATGCCATGGCATTGCGCGAGCTTAAACAGATTGATTTCGTTCATGCTGCGGAAAAGTTCAATATCAAGCTCGGCAAAAGCCATATGAGCCAATACGTCAGTGGCAAAACCGTTCCCCGTGCCGATATCGCGCATTTCCTTGCCGCGTATCTGCGGGTCAACGAGGATTGGCTGATGGGCAAGGATGTTCCCATGGAAGAGCATGCCGCAATTTTGCCGGATTTTGCCGGTGAACAGCCCGACCATGTTAACGATGCATCCGAGCAACCGACAGAAGGAAGAACCATGCGCACTTTTACGAAATCCCACAAGCTCGACAACGTGCTGTACGACGTCCGTGGACCGGTCGCCGACGAGGCCGCGCGCATGGAGGCCGCCGGCACGCACATCCTGAAACTCAATATCGGCAATCCGGCACCGTTCGGCTTCCGCACGCCGGATGAAGTGGTCTACGACATGTCGCAGCAGCTGCCCGACACGGAAGGCTATTCGCCGTCGAAGGGCCTGTTCTCCGCGCGCAAAGCCATCATGCAGTATGCGCAGCTGAAGAACATCCCCAACGTGTCCATCGACGACATCTACACCGGCAACGGCGTCAGCGAACTTATCAACCTGTCCTTATCCGCGTTGCTGGACAACGGCGACGAGGTACTCGTGCCGTCGCCGGATTATCCGCTGTGGACAGCCTGCGTGAATCTGGCCGGCGGAACCGCAGTGCATTACGTCTGCGATGAGGATTCCGAATGGTATCCGGACATCGACGACATGCGTTCCAAGATTACCGACAAGACCAAGGCGATCGTCATCATCAATCCGAACAATCCGACCGGCGCGCTGTATCCGAAGGAAGTGCTTCAGCAGATTGTCGATCTTGCGCGAGAGCACCAGCTCATGATCTTCTCGGATGAGATCTACGACCGTCTGGTCATGGATGGGTTGGAGCACATCTCCATCGCGTCCCTTGCGCCTGACCTGTTCTGCGTGACGTTCTCCGGATTGTCGAAGTCCCATATGATCGCCGGCTGGCGTGTCGGCTGGATGGTGCTGAGCGGCAACAAGCGTCTCGCCAAGGATTACATCGAGGGGCTGAACATGCTGGCCAACATGCGTATGTGCTCGAACGTGCCTGCGCAGTCGGTGGTGCAGACCGCATTGGGCGGCCATCAAAGCGTCAAGGATTATCTGGTGCCCGGCGGCCGCATCTACGATCAGCGCGAGTTGGTGTACAACATGCTCAACGATATTCCAGGCATCACCGCGGTCAAACCGAAAGCGGCGTTCTACATCTTCCCGAAGATCGATGTGAAGAAGTTCAACATCCATTCCGATGAGCAGTTCGCGCTTGACCTGCTGCATGACAAGCATATCCTCATCAGCCACGGCGGTGCGTTCAACTGGCAGGAGCCGGACCACTTCCGTGTGGTCTATCTGCCTCGTATCAGCATGTTGAAGGAGACCATCGGCGAAATCGGCGACTTCTTCAGCACGTATTTGCAGGCTTGATTTCCGGTTCGCTTTTCTTTCGATTATGGCCGCGATCTGATATCGCGGCCTTTTTGTCTTTCCGCATGTCTTCTGCGCGTATTATTTCGGCATACGAAAAAGAGGTCTCCATCAAAAGATGGAGACCTCTCGGCTTTTATCCGTTTAACGGTGCTGTATCAGCGAATGATTCAGCCGTTGACGCGGTCGATGCCAGCCTGGACGTCGGCGAGGACGGTGTCCCAGGACTTGATGAAGGCTGCGACGCCGTCAGCTTCCAGCTTGTCGGTGACATCCTTGATGTTGATGCCCAGATCGGCGAGCTTGTTCATGATGGCGTGGGACTCTTCGTAGGTGCCTTGATGGACGGAGCGCCATTGCCGTGATCGGCGAGAGCGTTCAGGGTCTTCTCCGGCATGGTGTTGACGACGAACGGAGCAACGAGCTCGTCGACGTACTTGCAGTCGGAGTAGGCGGCGTTCTTGGTGCCGGTGGAGGCCCACAGCGGACGCTGCTTCTTGGCGCCCTTGGCTTCGAGAGCAGCCCAACGCGGATCGTTGGCGAACTTGTTCTCAAACAGCTCGTAAGCCAGGCGAGCGTTGGCCACAGCGGCCTTGCCCTCGAGAGCCTTGGCTTCGTCGGAGCCGTTGGCTTCCAGCAGCTTGTCCACAGCGGTGTCCACGCGGGAGACGAAGAAGGAAGCGACGGAGCGATGTGCTTCAGGTCGTGGCCGTTGGCGTCAGCTGGGCGATGCCCTCGATGTAGGCGTCGATGACCTGCTCGTAACGCTCCAGGGAGAAGATCAGGGTGACGTTCACGGAGATGCCCTTGGCCAGGGTGGCGGTGATTGCCGGCAGGCCTTCGAGGGTGGCCGGAATCTTGATCATGGCGTTCGGACGGTTCACCTTGGCCCAGAGTTCCTCGGCCTGCTTCTCGGTGGCCTCGGTCTCGTGAGCCAGACGCGGATCCACTTCGATGGAGACGCGGCCGTCAACGAAATCGGACTTCTCGGCAACCTCACGGAAGATGTCGGTGGCGTTGCGCACGTCGGTGGTGGTGAGCTCGCGCACGGCGGTCTCAACGTCGACCTTGCCCAGTTCCTTCAGCTGCGGATCGTACGGGCCGACCTCGTGCAGAGCCTTCTGGAAGATGGACGGGTTGGTGGTCACGCCGACAACGTTCTTGTTGGCGATGAGATCCTGCAGAGAGCCGGACTCGATGCGGGAGCGGGACAGGTCGTCCAGCCAGATCGAGACACCGGAGTCAGAGGTGCGCTGAGTTGCTTCAGTCATTGTTTTTTCTCCTTGATACCTTTTTGGATCAAATCTTGTTTATCGGTGAAAGGGGAGGGGCACATGCTGTCGTGTCCCTCCCCGTATCATCACTTGGCGGCTTCGACTTCCGCGATGGAGGCCTTGGCGGCTTCCACAACGTGCTCGGCGGTGATGCCAGATCGATCATGTTCTGAGCGCCATCACCCTGCAGGCCGAACTGCTCGATGGACACCGGCTTGCCGTAGGAGCGAGGTACTTGTACCACGGCATGGCAACGCCGGCCTCGACGGAGACGCGGGCCTTGACGGCGGCCGGAAGCACGGCCTCCTTGTATTCGGCGTCCTGCTCCTCGAACCATTCCACGCACGGCACGGACACGACGCGGGCCTTGATGCCCTCGCCGGCCAGGGTCTTGGCAGCGGACACAGCCCACTGGACTTCGGAACCGGTGGCCATGATGATGACGTCCGGGGTGCCTCGGTGTCGACGAGCACGTAAGCGCTTCTTCACGCCGTCCTTGGCCTTCTCAGCGGTCTCGGCGAGAACCGGGACGCTGACGGGTCAGAACCATAGCGGTCGGCAGGGTGTTCTTCTTCTCGAAGAAGTAACGGTAGGCTTCAGCGGTCTCGTAAGCGTCGGCCGGACGAGCGACCTCGAGCTGCGGGATGGCGCGGAAGGAAGCCAGATGCTCCACCGGCTGGTGGGTCGGGCCATCTTCGCCGACTGCGACGGAGTCGTGGGACCACACGTACAGGTTCGGAATCTGCATGAGGGCGGCCAGACGCACGGCGGAACGCTCGTAATCGGAGAACATGAAGAAGGTGCCGCCGTACGGACGGGTGTGGGAGCAGCAGGATGCCGTTGGTGATGGTGCCCATGGTGAACTCGCGCACGCCGAAGTGGAGCTGACGGCCGTACTTGCTGCAGTTCGGCCACTGCTTGGTGGCGCACTCAGCCGGGGCGAAGGTCTCAGCGCCCTTGAGGTCGGTCTTGTTGGAGCCGCCGAGGTCGGCGGAGCCGCCCCAGAGTTCCGGCATGACGGCTGCGATGGCGTTCAGAGTGGAGCCGGAAGCGCCACGGGTGGCGACGTTCTTGCCGACTTCGAAGGTGGCCTCGAGGTCGTCGATGGCCTTGTCGAAGCCTTCCGGAAGCTCGCCGGCCTTGATGCGGTCGTACAGGGCAGCCTTGTCCGGGTTGGCCTTGCGCCATGCGTTGTACTTCTCGTCCCATCCTTGTGGCTTCGAGACCGCGCTCGGCGACCTTGCGGGCGTGGGCGAGGGCCTCTTCGTCAACGTGGAAGGACTCCTCCGGGTCGTAGCCGAGGAGCTTCTTGAGGCCGGCGACGCCTCGGCGCAGCTTGGAGCCGTGGGAGGACGGGTCGTTGGTCTTGCCCGGGGTCGGCCTGCGATCAGGGTGTCGACCTTGATG
>ENA-OQAS01000048-OQAS01000048.1-human-gut-metagenome-genome-assembly--contig:-NODE-48-length-58407-cov-6.507876_pt1 | contig 58407 bp, 70 predicted proteins | sample MGYA00242733_ERZ504523 | MGnify/ENA primary metagenome ERZ504523 (study PRJEB26092, sample SAMD00036239) | human gut metagenome | host: Homo sapiens | study: EMG produced TPA metagenomics assembly of...
TTCAAGGCCTCCCGGCCACTCGCGAACGAGCGGACGATGAACTGGCAATCATTGACTATAAAGAAGTAGTACAAATACGCTCTTGAGTTCTCAAACCACCACCACTCACCCGCCTCGAGGCACCCCAACCGGGGAACCACCCGCCGAGCGGCAGCGAAGAGTCAATTTACACGAACCCCGGCGATCACGCAAATCGACCCTTCCAAAGATACCCTAAAACCGTTGCAAATAAACACATCCCTCGGCGTGTCGAAAAAGGCCTCCGAACGGCCGTACAGCCAGTCTAGACCCCGAAGACAACGCCTACATGAACCAAAAACAAACTATAAACGGCGTGTCATACCCATATACATCTCATTCCCATGTGATGAATACCCAAATGCAATCGCAAATCATGATTCCAGCGGAACAGAAAGAACAGAAATACAAAAGAGACGCGAAGAAGCATGAAACCTGGCTGCACTTGCGACGGCACGCACGCTGAAATACAACAAGAGCCGCCGACTCAGGGAAGTCGACGGCTCTCGCTGTTTCAATTGTTATTCAGTTATGTTTTGACCTGTGAGAAGGAAGTGAGATCAGGCAGTGACCTCAGCCTTGGCCTTCTTGCGATCCATGTAGCGCTTGATAGCCAGAGCCTCAAGTGCGATCACCAGGATTGCGGTCACGCCCCAAGCCACGTACATGGCGGTCTTCCAGATCGGGGTGGCGACCTTCGGCTCACCGTCTGCATACTGCCAGCTGTTGGCGGCGGTGTACAGAATATTGTGGGCGGCGGTACGCATGGCCTTCACGGAGGTTGCGGACTTGTCGGTGATGTGGTTGGTGATGGAGGTGGTAGCCAGCATGGAATCGTTGCCGTTACGGATCTCCTGATCACCGTTCTGGTAGCCGTAGCCGCCGAAATAATCGGTCAGGACGAAGCCCTTGAAGCCCCACTCGTCACGGAGCACGGTGTTCAGCAGAACGTTGTTGCCACCGGCATAGGTGTTGCCGATGTAGTTGAAGGCGCTCATCACGGCCTGTGCGCCGCCTTCCTTCACGCTCATCTCGAACGGCTTGAGGTAGATCTCACGCATGGCCTGCTCGTTGGTCCAGGTGCAGAGCATCTCAGTACGCTTGGTTTCCTGATCGTTCAGTGCGAAGTGCTTCATGAAGGAGTACACGCCCTTCTCCTTGGCGCCGGCGATCTCGTTGGATGCCATGACGCCGGAGAGCAGGGAATCCTCGGAGAAGTACTCGAAAGTACGGCCGGAGAATGCGTTGCGGTGGATGTTCATAGCCGGAGCGTACCAACCAGCAACATGCATGTCGTGAGCCATATCGCCGATCATCTCGCCGAACTGCTTGGCCAGATCCTTGTTCCAAGTGCAAGCGAATGCGGTGGAAGCCGGGAAGCCGATGGAGCCAACACCAGTGAAGTTGTTGTTCAACGAGGCCGGGCCGTCAGCGTCGGTGAGCTGGATCTTGCCGACGGAGGAGACGGCCGGAGTGCCGTAGCCGCCGTTGGCAATGAGGTTGTCCATATCGTCGAAGGTCAGCTCGTCAAGCAGCTTCTCCCAATCAGCATCGTCGTAATCCTTGCCGTACATGTCGGCCAGGCGGAGGCCATTCTTGGCACCGGTGGTCGGCATCTCGTCGGAATCGTCGTTGAACTGAGACGGATCGTAGTTGGTGTTGTTGTAGAAGGTTTCCTTTGCCTTATCAGACATTTCGAAGTTGGTCGGAGCGGCGGTGGCTTCCTTGTAGTTTGCGAAATGTCCTGCACGGCTCAGGTAGGTCACATCGCCTGCAGCATCATCGAACTGGTTGGTGGCCACGGTCTGGTCGCCATTGTGGGTGTTCGAATCGGAGTCGTAGGTGATGGTGTCGTCCACGGTGATCTTCTTGGAGCCGATCACAGTGTGGGAGTCGGAGTTGATGGAGATGTTGTAATCGCCCTTTTCGAGCACGTATGCTTGGCATTCTTGTAATCATAGGAAGCCATGTCATCGTCTTCGAATTCGACGGTCACGTCCTCGGAAGCGCCCGGCTCAAGCTTCTCGGTCTTCTCGAAGCCAACCAGGTTGGCACTGGCCTTTTCGATGCCACCTTCGGTGTACGGCGGGTTGTAGTAGACCTCAACAACATCCTTGCCAGCGGTGTCGCCGGTGTTGGTGACGGTCACATCAACGGTGACCTTGCCATCCTTGTACGTCACATCGTTGAGCTTCTGCTCGAAGGTGGTGTAGCTCAGACCGTAACCGAACGGGAATGCAACCATGGAATCGTAATCGATGGCACCTTCGGCCGCTGCAGTCTCATAGAACTTGTAGCCCACATAGATGCCTTCGGAGTAGTTCACAAAGCCCGGGATGGCGGTGACTTCGTCACCAGTGAAGCCCGTGTACTTGGCGGCCTTGTCTTCCATGTTGGTGTATTCGAACTTGCCGAAGTTGTTGTAAGACACCGACTGGGTGAGATCCTTCAGGAAGGTGTCGGAAGTCTTGCCGGACGGGTTGGTATCGCCGGCAAGCACGTCACCGAGTGCGGAGAAGCCGGTCTGGCCTGCAGGCGGGCACCACACGACGGATTTGATCTGCGGATAGTCGTTCAGGAAGTCGAACTGGAAGGTGTTGGCGCCGTTGTAGACGAGCGTGACCTTGTTGAAGTTCTTGGTGACCAGGTCGAGCATATCGCGCTCGGTCTGGCTCAGCTGCAGGAAGCTTTCGCCGTCCTTGAAGTCCTCGTAATCCTTGGAGTTGTTCTCATAGGTGATGCCTTCGGCCTTCATGTTCATCGGAAGGTCAGCGCCCTCGCCACCGACGCGGGTGAGCACTACAACAGCCTCATCGGAGAAGCTCTTGGCATCGGAGATCAGGGAATCGGAATACTGGTCGGCCGGAACCTCAGGCAGGGTCCAATCCTGTGCCACATGCCAACAACTGGGCGATCTGCACGGTAATCGGTGTACAGCTTGGTCAGGTCGGCGTTGGTCTCGATGCCGGCTTCCTTCATGCCATCAAGCAGGGAAACGGTGTCATACTGGTCAGACATGGAGCCGGAGCCGGTGCCGCCGTATACCGGGTTGGTGGAGCCCCAACCGAACACGTTGACCTTCTTGTTAGCCAGCGGCAGGTTGGAATCATCGTTCTTCAGCATGGTGATGGCTTCCGACTGCACTTCCTTGGCCAGCTCGTTGGCCTTGGAAACAGTGGTGTCAGACAGCATGTACTTGGTGATGGTCGCGTTGTTGAGCAGCGTCGACAGCGGACCGGACAGCATCATGGAAACCGCGACGACAATGCCGACCAAAGCCACAAGCCAAGACTCGGAGTGATGATCTTACGGGTCGCCACTTCCTTCACCGTCTTCTTGTTGACGGCAAAAGTAATGATCAGCGCGAGCACAAATAGCACGCCAATCGCAATCAGGTACGGCGTCAACGAACCGATAACGTTCATGACGTCAGCCATGTTGATTTGCAGCATGGTCTGCCTCCTCCTTGATTCTCATAACCAAACGACATGCAGGCTCCGATTTCCTCATCGAAACCAGAAATCATGCAACGCTGCCCCGCGTCACGCAATTTCCAGAAGTGAAGACACTTCTTCATGTCGATGTTTCGATTTCACCAAAATCCGCGAAAAAAGCACCCTGATTTTTCCCAGCCTGTCGTTTCGCGTGCATAATCTGCATACCACCTGCGCATGTAAAACTACCATTCGTGCACATATAATCCCGTTGCGCGCATGCATCTGGCACAATGTGCGCTCATCCGCAGATTGTTGCAACATCCTTGCCTTGATTGCGGAAATCATCGATCTTCATTGCGCTTCCAACTCCATAATCGCAATTCCTGCGATATTTTCGGCACACTACAGCGAGCTGTTCCAGCGGCAACTTACGTAAGGCAAGTACCATGGGTGCCATGAGCGACTTAAGCGCATTGAATCTGGAGGCAGGCAGCCTCGTTGGCGGATACACGTTGATTTCCCGGCTTGGATCGGGGGCGATGGGATCGGTCTGGCGCGTGCGCGATGACGGCGGACACCAGTATGCGATGAAAATTTTGCGCGATTCCCTTGCCGAGGACGATGCGTCCAGCGAACGCTCCCGCGATCAGCTGACCGCACGCGAGCGCCTGCGTAGGGAGGCTATGGCGCTGCAGAAAGTGCGTCATCCGGGCGTGTGCGGCATTGTGGATATGGAATTGGATGATGCTCTGGCCTTCATTGTGACCGAGCTGATCGAGGGCAAGAATCTACGTGAAGATGTGCGCGCCAACGGCCGGTATGTGGGCGATGATTTGGAACGGTTGGGACGCAAGCTGATCGAGGCGGTGAAGGCTGTGCATGCGGCCGGTATTGTGCACCGCGATATCAAACCGACGAATGTGATGGTGTCGAATACCGGACCGGTATTGGTGGATTTCGGCATTGCCATGGGCGAGGGCGAAAGTCATGTGACTCGTACCGGATTGGTGATGGGCACGCCTGGATTCATCGCGCCGGAAATCATCGACGGTGCCGAATCCGATGAGATGAGCGATTGGTGGTCGGTGGCGAGCGTGCTGGCATTTGCCGCCACTGGCGAGCCGGTGTTCGGCACGAAACCGATGATGGCGGTATTGGAGCGTGCTGCCGCGGGAAGCGCGAATTTGGCGGGATTGCCGGCTGGGACCATGGCCGCGTTCCGTTCGGCGTTGGATCCGGATCGTACGAAACGTTGCACTCCAGACGAGTTGTTGCAGGCGATTGCGTTGGATGCGTTGAATCCGCAAGCTTGGATTTCGGGGAATACTTCGGATGCCGCCGATAGTGCCAGGTCGGAGGCGATGCTCCCTTTTGATGGATCGCCCGACAATCCACGAATGCTTTGGCGGGCGTTAGACCATGTGACGGGAGAAGACGCATCGGCACGCGCACCTTGCCGCAATTCGTTGAGGCACGCAGGCAATCGGCGCAACCGTTATTGCTGACATAACCGATACCGTTATTGCCGATGCGCCCGATGCCGGCACCTCGGTCATGGATATCAACGCGCATACCGCAACCATTCCTCTTGGCACCGGCACGCGCGTGCTGCCTGTCAATAGTGGGGATACCAGTGTGCTGCCGCAAGATACACCGCAATCCACGCGGGTGATGCCGGTCCAGGACGCTTGGAATCCCGCTCAAGAGGCCGCACAGATCGACCCGGCCATCAAACCTGCATTGCAGCGCATCGCCAACCAGCGGCCTCCTGCCGTAATACCGAACGCATCGGTTGAAATGGCGCAAAGTGCGCAGCCACAAGACATGCAAACATCTGCCGTGCCAACCGCACCGGTCACTCCGGCCGCGCCGCTCAACCCGAACGTGCCGCAGAGTGTACTGCAACCGCCGAATCCGGCCGACGTGCAACGCGGCGAACTGCTAGGCAGAGGCGTGCCCCTCTGCGTGCTGATGGCGATTCCTGTGGCCGCATGCGGCCTGTTCTCGCCATGGATCGCCCTGATCGCGGGCGCGCTGCTGGCCTGGTTGCTCGCCACCATTGGATTCAATATGGAGGCGCAGCTGGAACGCGAAGGCCGCCGTGGGGGCAGCCGCAGGCTTCCGACTGGTTCGCCCGCGCCGCCACGCTGCCTTGGCATGTGCTCAAGGGGCTGGGTTATGCGGTGCCACGCGCACTGATCATGGCGGTCATCGCCGCATTAGGATTGACGATTGCCACAGTCACGCTGCAACTGCCGTTTGCCATGTTGATACGTCGATATTCGGATTCACGATTCCGCTGCCGACCTGGATTGAAGGGCCGGTTTCGCAAAGCGGCGTCGCCCAGGCCGGTTGCTGCGCCATCGGCTGGCTGGTATGCGCCCTCGCTCCGGGAGCATTGGTGCTGCGATTGGGTGCCGGCGCATTGCGCGGCCGCCCGAAATCCGGCACCACTGCCGAATCGTACGATATGTAGTGACGCCATCTCACGAAATACGCAGCGAAAATCAAAATCGGCAAACGTTTGCAATCATCAGAAAAACATCAGATAATCGCACGTAGTATGGCAACGTGAGCTTTTACGAAATACTTCATTCAGCAATAGCGTGCCCACACTACTATGGTGCACAGCATCGTGATGTGAACATCGAAAGGAATGTGGATGGCCCAGAACAGTAAGGATGCGCAGAAGCGCGCCAGCCGCGCCGAGCGTAGGGCCGCTGAGGCCGCGGAGATGAAGGCTCGCGCCGAACAGATGGAGAAGGAGCGCAAGCAGCAGACCCTCATCGGCGCCATCGTGATGGCGGTGCTGGTGATCCTGGTGGCGATCGGCGCGTTCACCGTGTATCACAACATGCACAAGAACACCGAAACGCAGGCTTCCACCCAGACCGTGGAAGAAGCGTACGACAAGCTGCAGCAAGTCGAAAACACCCCTAAGCTCGTCGATAAGAAGGGCGGATTGCTGATTTCGAAGGATGGCTACGGCAAGTCCGTCGAAGGCGCACCGACTGTTGCGATCTACATGGATTTCCTGTGCCCGGGCTGCGGCAATCTGCATCGTCAGCTTGATGAGGATCTGCAGAAGATGGTCGACGCGGGTCAGATCAATCTTGATTTGCATTTCATGGCGTTTATGGACAAGTGGTCCACCGACGATTATTCAAGCCGCGCAGCAATGCCGCGATCTATCTGGCCGAGCATGACAGCGATCCGAGCCATCTGATCACCTTCCTCGAAAAAATGTACGCCGAGGATTTCCAGCCTGAGGAAAGCTCGAATTACAAGTCCGTCAGCGACGATCAGATCAAGGAACAGATGATCGCCTCGGGAGTTTCCGAGGATGTGGCGGACAAGGCGTTCGGCCGCGACTACCAGGATTGGCTTGACGCCATCGACACCTATACGCCGAAGCGCTCCGAACTGTGGAACACGTCCGGAACCTACAAAGACAGCATGACCACCCCAACGGTGACCATCAACGGCAAGTTCTGGGATATGAACCAGTTGAGCACTGCGCAGGAGACCATTGAGGAAGGCCTGCTGGAGGCCATCGGAATCAAGTCCGACGACATCGGCAAGGAAGGCGTGATGCCCTCCATCGGCTCCGACAAGGATCCGATCTCCAACACCACTGGCGAGTGATCAGCCTACGCAATCCTCATAATCGAAAAATTATACCCCCCTACTCGCCAGCGTGCCAGCCAAAGCGCAGTTCCAAGTTGACGGTATCGGGCACGCTGGTTATGCTATTCAATCGTTGCCGTTTTTATGCATTATGCTAGAAAGCGGCACAAGCCTCCTTAGCTCAGATGGCCAGAGCGGCCGCCTTGTAAGCGGCAGGTCGTCGGTTCGATCCCGACAGGAGGCTCGAAACCCGTTTTGACGGGCTTTGACCTCTTACCATGGGTAAGTGATCCAGAAGCCTTCCCCCAACTTATGGCTTCTGCGACCGGACGAGGCTTCCCCCAACCTGCCTCGTCCGGGCAGGGGGCAGGACATCCCCTTCTCTCCTGCCCCCTTTTTCTTTACTCCTTTTCCTCGAAAATGTGGCGGTATAGATAAAGCCAGCGGAAACCATGCCATTCGTCCCGATCTGACCGTTACAATGACGGCGATGTAGGCAGTCGCTGGAAAGAGGACGTATGACAAGAAGGTGGACCCCCCGGAGATTCGTGACGCTTCGGCGTGTTCGAGTGACGGCATGCGTGGTCTCGTTGACGCTCGCCTCGACGCTCGCATTCGGCGTAGGCGCGCGCAAAACCGTGGCTCTGACCATCGATGGCGAAACCACCACCGTAACCACATACGCGATGAGCGTCGACCGTCTGCTGCAGGAACGCGGCGTGAAGGTCAAAACGCATGATCTCGTGGAATCCACCAGCCCCACCAGCATGCTGAGCAACCATGACGTGGTGACGGTACGAAGCGCCTACCAGACCACCATCACCATCAACGGGCAGGAAGTGCCCTTCTGGACAGTGGCGACCAGCGCCGAACAGCTGATCGGATTCTTCGAACAAAACGAAGCAGACGCGGCAAAAGTCACCGTCAATATCGACAACGTGTACAACAAACTCACCGGCGGACTGATCATCAACCAAAACGGGCCGGTCACCGTCATCGCAGACGGGCAAAGCTCCGAATCGCCGAATGGCAAACTGCCGGCGGCCTCCATTCTTGACTCCAAAGGCATCACGCTGAACAAGGAGGATCGCGTCAGCGTCGAAAAAGACAACGGCGAAACGATCCTGCGCGTCCGCCGCGTGACGCACGGCGAGGAAACACGCACGAAAGCGGTGCCTTTCGGCACGCAAACCATCGTCGACCCCAGCCTGCAGCCCGGCGAAGTCGTAGTCAGGCAGGAAGGCGAGGACGGCGAAATCCAGCAAACGTACGACGTCACGTACGTGGACGGCGAGAAGGAAAGCGAGACGCTGACCAACGAAACGACCACGAAAATCGCCCTCGATCAGATTATCGCAGTAGGACCGGCAGCATCTTCCGACGATTCGGGATCGGATGACGGATCCGGCAATTCCGGAGATACCGGCAATTCCGATAATTCCGGAAAGAACGACAATTCGAACAAGAACAACAATTCCGATAATTCCGACAAGAAAGACGATTCGAACAGTAATTCCGGCAATACGGATAATTCAGACGACAACAAGAAGGACGATTCCGGATCGAAAACGGACCCGGATCCGACGCCAACTCCAGACCCGACCCCCACGCCAACGCCGGACCCGACCCCCACGCCGGATCCGACGCCCACCCCGACACCGCAACCTTCCGATCCTTCGGCAGGATGCCGCCTCTATCACCCCTCCCCCGCGCAGGCACAGGCCTACGCGGCCGGAGCCGCGGCGCAATATGGCTGGACCGGGCAAAACTGGACCGATCTGGTGAAACTGTGGACGCGTGAATCGAGCTGGCTGTGGTATGCGGAAAACGCATCTTCCGGAGCCTACGGCATCCCGCAGTCGCTTCCTGGCAGCAAAATGGCGGCATTCGGCGCAAACTGGCGTGACGATGCGGCCGTGCAGATCGACTGGGGCCTGAGCTACATCGCGCAACGCTACGGCAGCCCGTCGAAGGCATGGGAGCATTCCGAGCAGGTCGGATGGTATTAAACAACGCCGATCGCAACAATACGCAAACGCAACAGCGCACACTTTTCATACCAGTTGAACGGATAATGAGGTAATGACAGAACACGCGAACGAAACCAACGCAACCGACGAAACCGCGCAAGGCCGCCTGTTGGGGGCTGCCGACATTCGGCGTATCGCGGCCGAGGCCGGTATCAGCCCGACGAAAAAATTCGGGCAGAATTTCGTAATCGACCCGGGCACGGTTCGTCGTATCGTGCGCGAGGCAGGTGTGACCGCCGACGATCATGTGCTGGAAGTCGGACCTGGACTCGGTTCACTGACATTGGCGATTTTGGAAACCGGCGCACGATGACCGCCGTGGAGATCGACCCGCCCGTTGCGGAACGACTGCCCGGCACCATCGCCGAATTCATGCCGGATGCGGTGGATCGTTTCCGCGTGGTCAATCGCGATGCGTTGACCGTGACGCCGGAAAATCTGCCTGATTTCCAAAATGATGATTCGTTTACACTGGTCGCCAATCTGCCATACAACGTGGCCACGCCGATTCTGCTGACCTTGCTGGAACGTTTCGACAATCTCGGCACGTTCCTCGTGATGGTGCAGAAGGAAGTCGCGGACCGACTGAGCGAAAAGCCCGGTTCAAAGATCTACGGCGCTCCAAGCGTGAAGCTCGCTTGGTATGGTACCGCGGAACGTGTGGGCATTATCGGGCGCAATGTGTTCTGGCCGGCACCGAATGTGGATTCCGCGCTGGTGCTGTTCAAACGATATGAGGGCGGGCACACGCCTTCGGCCAACAATCCCGACGGTTCCGTAGTGGACCGCGAAAACGTGTTCCGTCTTATCGACGCCGCATTCGGCCAGAGGCGCAAAACCCTGCATGCCGCGTTGAAGAAGATCGTGCCCTCCGAAGCGTTCGAGCAGGCGGGCATCGATCCGACGCGCCGTGGCGAAACGCTTGCCATCGACGAATTCGTGGCATTGGCACGAGCCGTGGGCGAGGTGTCGCAAGCATGAGCGACACCAACACCGCAATCAACACGGTCAGCGTGGACTGCCCGGCGAAAACGAATCTGACCCTGCACGTAGGCAGGCCACGCAGCGAATGGGGTGGCCGACACGAGCTCGACACCATCTACTGCGCCGTCGGCGTGTACGACACCGTCACCACCAGTCGCAAAAAGCCCGGATCCGGTTTCTCCCTGAATCTTGAAGGTGCCTATCTTGGCGATCTGGCCTCCTCCGGCAGCGACATGCGACGCAACCATGCCGTGCTCGCCCTGTTCGCCATGGCCGAAGCGAGCGGCCATGAACCGGATGTGGCGTTGAACATCGAAAAACGCATTCCCGTTGGCGCGGGCATGGCAGGAGGTTCCGCGGATGCGGCCGCCACGATTCTGGCATTGAACACGCTATGGAATCTTGATTGGTCCATTGAACGGTTGCAACAGGTTGCCGCCACATTGGGCGCGGATATGCCGTTCTGCCTGACCGGAGGCTATGCGCGAGGCACCGGCTTCGGCGAGCAGATCGAACAACTCAGCGAAAACAGCGACGCGTGCTGGAACTGACGGATCAGGGCTTTGCAGGCCGTCTGCTGGTCGGCGCGTATCAGGCGGAACTGCGCACGCCGGAAGTGTATGCCATGTTCGACCAAATCGGCGCCGGCGCAACCGACAACAATCATCTGCAACAGGCGTCGATCTCACTGCATCCACGCAGCGGACAGGCGATCGACGAAGCGTTGCAGGCAGGCGCCAAGCAGGCGTTCGTCTCCGGATCCGGCCCTTCCGTAATCGCATTCGTGCCAACCGACGATGCGGCACGCGCCGTGCAGTCGGCATGGCAACAAAGCCGTTGCGTCGACCGCATCATCGCCACCAAGCACCGGCCCATCCGATTGTGCATATCATCGCGTAACAGTAAGGTTGAAGTCAACCGATTTTTGGAGAAGGACTCGTACATGACTCAGGCTAACGACGAGCGCGCCGCGCGCAAACAGTACATTCGCCGCCGTCAAAAGGTGGTGTTCACCATCACCGGCACCATTTTGACGATCGCATTGGTGATTTCCCTGCTGTTCTTCTTCCATGTTGGAGGATTGGGCAATGTCAAGTCGGCCGCGGTACAGCCGAATTACGGCCAGCAGGCCCCTTGCGCAGCACAGGAACAGGACGGCAGCAAAGGCAAGTACGTGGAAAACCGCAACATCACCGTGCGCGTGCTCAACGGCACTGAATTCGCCGGCTTCGCGCAAGCCGTCAGCAGCGCGTTGCAGAACCGCGAGTTCAACACCCAGGCAGCCGGCAACTACACCAGCTCCAAAGTGGAACGCACGATGATCATCTTCGGCAAGAACGCCATCAATCAGGCGTACACGGTGAACAGCAACTTCACCGACGCGACGATGGTGATGGACGATCGTGAGGATATGCTGATCGACGTTGTGGTTGGCGCGACTTTCGACAATCTGCAGAATCAGAAGAAGGTGCCGACCGCCGGCAAGGAGATCGACAGCTTCGAGGGATGTGTTACCGTCGACAAGATGACCGACGTACAGAAGGCCCCCGAACACGACGCCGTGTGATTTGCAGATTTTTTGATTTGCAGATTTTCGGATTGACCTCACGATTTCGATTTTTCACTGAAAATCAAGATCGTGAGGTCAATTCTTATATTCGTGGGTTAAAGCGCGGGCGAAATCCTCCAGAGAATACCCCCGAAACCGCACTTTTCGGAACCGACTGACCTCACGATTCTATTTTTGCCCGAAAAATCGAATCGTGCGGTCATAGAATCCAAATCGTGAGGTCAGCAAGCAGACTACTCGGCCTGCTGTTCCTCATACCAACGGTTCAACTCGGCAACAGCGACATCACGCTCGACCGGGCCGTTATCGAGGCGATATTCCAGCATGTGCTTGTACGCCTTGCCAACCAGCGGCCCCGGGTCAATGCCGAGCAGCTGCATGATTTCGTCACCGTTCAGATCAGGGCGGATCGCGTCGAAATCCTCCTTCTTCTTCAAATCGCGCACGCGCTGTTCCATCTCTCCATCGCCGACGAGAACACCATGGCCTTGCGCTTGTTCTGCGTGGTCGCGTCGGCACGCGTAAGGCGGTTCAGGCGCTCATACAGCGGACCCGCATCCTTGACGTAACGGCGGACCGCGGAATCCGTCCACGGCTCCTCCACGTAGCCGTGGAAGCGCAAGTGCAGATTGACCAGCTCGCTGACGTCCTCGACCATATGATGGTCGAAATGCAATGCCTTAAGGCGCTTGCGGGTCATTTTCGCGCCGACCGCATCATGATGATGGAAGCTCACCTTGCCACCCGATTCGAAACGACGCGTCTTCGGCTTGCCGATATCGTGCATCAGCGCGGCCAAACGCAACGTCAGATCCGGTGCCGGCACAGGGCCGTCCGGGCCGGTTTCGAGGGCAACCGCACGATCAATGACGATCATGGTGTGCTCGAACACGTCCTTATGACGATGATGTTCGTCGATTTCGAGCTGCAATGCCGGAATTTCCGGGAAGACGATATCGGCAAGACCGGAATCGACCAGCGCTTCGATACCTGCGCGCGGGCGATCGGACAGCAGCATTTTGACCAGTTCGTCGCGTACGCGCTCAGCGGAAACGATTTCAATGCGATCGACCATGTCGGTCAGCGCTTCAGCGGTTTCCGGTTCGATACGGAAGCCAGTTGCGCCACGAAACGTACGGCGCGCATCATGCGCAGCGGATCGTCGTCAAACGACTGGCGAGGATCGACCGGCGTGCGCAACACGCCCTTGGCCAAATCGTTCGCGCCTCCGAACGGATCGACGAATTCCAATTCCGGCACACGCAACGCCATGGCATTCACCGTGAAATCACGGCGGGAAAGATCGCCTTCCAGCGTGTCGCCATAATTGACTTCCGGCTTGCGCGAGTCGGGGTCATACGTGTCGGAACGGTAGGTCGTTACCTCAACCTGCACTTCCGTGCCATCCTCACGCCTGCGCATGGCGCCCAACGTGCCGAATTTACGGCCCATATCCCAAAAGCCATCGCGCCCGAAACGGCGCAAAATGTGTTCAAACTGCTCAGGACGCGCCGATGTGCAAAAATCCAAATCATGCGATTTACGATGCAACAGCAGGTCTCGAACGGGACCTCCCACCAACGCCAATTCATAGCCTTCCGCGGCGAACATACGCCCTAATTCAATGGCCTCTGGCCACACTTCGAAGTTCACGCCATCCCTTTCCGGCACACAAGTTTCTGCCTTACCAGCATACCGTTACCCCACCTGCACACAGAATTGAGTATGGTTGGAATCATGATTACGCCCGCAGACCTTGCACGCATGCTTGCCCATGCTGCGGACGACCATGCCCAAAATCCGATGGAACCGGACAAACTGCTGTACACATCGCAGTCCGTTTCCTTGCGGCAAGAGACCATCATCACGCCCAACGCACCCACCCCGGCAATAATGCCGCAGCGGCGCGCCACGGACGGTCCGACCACGTTCGCCTCGCTCGACGCGCAGGAACTGCCGGTAGTGCGCGAATATTCGGCGGGAGGTCTCGTATTCGACGACAAGGGCCGTGTGGCGATCATCGCACGCCACTCGCGTAGCGACATTTGGAATGGTGCCTGCCGAAAGGTCATATCGAAAAAGGCGAAACACCGCAGCAAACCGCCGTTCGCGAAGTTCACGAGGAAACAGGAATCCTAGGTGAAGTGGTCGATTCCATCGCCACCATCGACTACTGGTTCACCGGAACCAGCCAGCGTGTGCACAAGCTGGTGCATCATTTCGCATTGCGTCAGATCGGCGGCGAGTTGACGGTGGAAGGCGACCCGGATCATGAGGCGGAAGACGCGATTTGGTGGATTTTGCTGATTTGGACGACGTTCTCAGCTACCCGAACGAACGAAAGATAGCATGGTTGTACGCAAGGAAACTCAACAGACAGGCGTGAAGGTGAATCAACCCGCACAACGGAACGTTCCGCACGGCATGCGTGCGCTTTCGGCAATCCTCGCCATGGTTATGACCATGCGTTGATGTTGTTATACGCACCTGTGCCGAAAGCCGAAGCCGAAGAAACACAGGAATCGCAATCCGGCACCATGCTGTCGATCGACTCCTCCACCGCCGTGCTGACCGACACTTCCGGCTATCATTTGAGCGCGACGGTGACCAACACCACCGATCAGGAAATCCCTTCAGGCACGCTCACCCTTGCCATGAACGCCTTCTACACGTTCGTGTCGCGCAACGATATCCAGGAATGGTCGGAAGGCATCGGGCAGATTCCCACGCCCAATATCGTTGGGCAGAGCGAGGTTCCCGCGCTTCAACCGGGAGCTTCGGCGAACGTGCACATCGACGCGGACTCGAATCAGGAGACGCTGGCGTCCGTCAACTCCTGGGGGCCGAAACCGGTCACGCTCAGTTATGAGCCAATGGCGTTCAACAAGACGAAGCGCATACTTTCGCAACGCGGACCGGAGCTGGAATCAATACCCCCGACACGCCCGCGATGAATATCACCATCGTGCAGCCGCTCGAAGCGCAAGGATGGACCACCGACAACACCATGCTGGAACAGCTCGTCAACAAAGGTGGCGTCACCTCCGCGGAACTCTCGAAAATCGCCGTTCCCGGCAAAGAAGACGAGGCACGACTCAAGTCGCTGGAACAGACGTTCACCAAGCATGACAAACTGCAGGTGGTGGCCGATCCAACCTATCTGAAGACGATGCCGATGCCGACGCAAGTCGACGGCATCACGCAACCGGCCCTGTTCGACATCACCGCCTATTCCGCGCTGAACGACAGCAAAACCTATGATTCGGCAGGCGTCGGCACCTCGCAATGGAACGCCGAACAGGCCTTGAAAAACTATCAATCGGCGTTGGGTGACCCGAACGCGAGTATGACACGTATGCATGGCAGGGCACCGGCAATTGGACCGCCGACGCGCTGGCGAAAGCCAAGCAGCAGGGGTACGACACCGTCATCGCCACGCATGATTTCGAAGAGGATGATGCGGCCACCGCGGAAACCGGCAAGACCGTAGTAACCACCGACGCCGGCGACATCACCGTACTGACCGCGCAAAGCGTGCTTTCCAACCTTGCACAAGGCAAGGCGACCAGTGCCGACGCGAAGCGGACGGCGAGGGAACAACGGCCGGGCGTCTCGCGCGATTCGTCGCGCAAAGCGCGTTCTACCAGATGGAGCAGCCGTATTCGGAACGCAATCTGCTGGTCTGCCTGAACGGCAACTCTGATCCGGCCGTCGTGGACGCACTGATGACGGACGTCGAACAATCGCCATGGCTGAACATCACCGATCTGAACACGCTCAACAACGCCGACCCCGCCTTGAGCGGCGACGATGCAGCCGCGATCGTGCCGCAATCCGACGGAATCAATGATGCGACGCAAGCCAATCTCAGGCAGACGCTCAACACGCTGGCAGCCTCGACAAACGACATCAAACGATTCAACGCGTCCATCCTCACCGACGTCGCCGACGATGCCAAGCAGGCCCCCGCAGGCCTCAAAGCGTGGCGCAGGCAGCTCGTCAACGCGCACGGCATCATGGCCCTGCACGCGCTAGGCGGCGAAAATCCAGCCGGAAGCACCATGGTGGAAGGAGCCGGGCAACTGGCGTCCCTGCTCATCAACGGCGTGGCCATCACACCGACGGAAAACGTCAACGTGGTCAGCGAAACCGCGCAAATGCCCGTTACCATCAGCAACAGCCACCCCTATCCGGTCACGGTAAAAGTCTCATCATTGACCAACTCCATGCAGATCGTCACTTCGCGTTTCGACACCGTGGAAGTGCCCGCGCACGGCGAAGCCAAGTGGCGTTCATTATCCGCGTGGCCACCTCCGGCACCGCGGACGCCACGCTCAGCCTGCAGGACAGGCAGGGCATCACATTCGGAGCGACACAAACCACCCACATCACCAGCGCATTGCAGATCAGCGACAAAACCGGCTTCATCATCATCGGCATCGCCGTGCTGCTTGGAGCTTTGGGACTGTGGCGCCAATTCCACCGTAAGAAGGATCCAGACGAATGAGTTCTTCCGTTGGCCGTAATTCACTGATCATGGCCTCCGGCACCGCGGCCTCGCGCGTGACCGGGCAAATCCGTACCATTCTGCTCGCTTGGGCTTTAGGCACCACCGGCTATGCGGCGAACGCTACCAAGCCGGATCCATGATTCCGCAGGTGATCTACACCTTGGTTTCCGGCGGTATTTTCAACGCCGTGCTCGTGCCGCAGATCGTACGCACGTTGAAGGCAAAAGACGCCGAAACCAAACTCAACAAGCTCATCACGCTTGCCATCACCATGCTGTTGGCGGTGACGATCCTGATGGCCCTATGCACGCCGCTGCTCACCAAGCTGTATGTGAACGGTAGCCCCGAAACCATGGCGTTGGCGACCTCATTCACCCTGTGGTGCATGCCGCAGATCTTCTTCTACGGCCTATATACGGTGGTCGGCCAGATTCTCGCGGCCAAAGACCATTTCACCGCGTATGCGTGGAGTTCCGTGGGTGCGAACATCATCAGCTGCATCGGCTTCGGCACGTTCATCGCGCTATTCGGCCGTGCCACCGAGCATCCGCTTGATTTTTGGACCGCCGACAAAATCGCCCTGACCGCAGGCACGTGGACGTTGGGCGTGGCATTCCAGGCGCTGGTACTGTTCATTCCACTGACCAAAATCGGATTGAAATACCGCCCCATCTTCGGCCTTCGTGGCATTGGATTGCGTTCCATGGGACCGGTCGCGGCTTGGAGTGTCGGCATTGTCGTAATCGACCAGCTCGCCAATATCGTAATCACGCGTACCTCCACTAACGCGCCGATGCTCGCGCAGCAGCAGTTCGGCATCAATCCGCTCGACGTGGCCGGCAATGCTTCATACCAGAACGCGTACACGATTTACATGTTGCCGTATTCGCTGATTGCCGTTTCGCTGGCAACCGCGATTTTCCCGAAAATATCCCGTGCGGTCGCCGATCATAATATCGCCGAAGCGCGCATCGATCTCAGCCAGGCGCTGCGCAATATGGGTGTGATCATGTGCTATTTCGCGGTCGCTTTCGTGGTGATGCCCGTTCCGATCATTCTCGCGTTGCTGCCGTCTGTGAGCGTCAGAGAGGCGATTCTTATGGCGGGACCGTTGGTCACGCTTGGCGTGGGACTTCCGTTCGCCAGCGCGTATCTGATTATCCAGCGCACGTTCTATGCCTTCGAAGACGGCAAATCGCCGTTCATTTTCATGCTGTTCGCCATGGGCATTCAAGCGGTAAGCGTGATCATCGGCGCGAAACTACTCCCCCCTACCGAATGGACGACAATGATCGGCATGGTAGGAGCCATGAGCTACATACTGCCGATCCCCATCCTGTATGCCATGCTGCGCAAACGATTCGAAAACAATATCGACGGTCCGCGCATAGCCATCTCGTATCTGAAATCGATTGGCGCGGCAGTAGCTACCATGTTCATCGGCGTGACGGTACGTGACAGCGTCTACCAGCTTGTCGGCGCCCAAATCGGAGCGGTGGACGGTCATATGAACTGGATTCAGGCAGTGGCGTGTGCCGCACTGCTGGCCATAGTGACCTTCATCGTTTACGTAGCATGTTGCGGCTGCTACGTTCCGAGGAATTCAAGGAGGCGATCGCACTGATTTCCTCACGTATTCCCGGACTTCGCAAGCCGACCAGCCCCAACGATAGACTGGAACAGGGCGACGCCGAAAACGGCGAGTGACCATAGGCAGAACAAACGTTTACAAAAAGTTGAAGGAACCCATGAAACCTCAGCTGGGAGATACCATCAGCAATCGCTACGTGCTCGTTTCGCCATTGCGCGAAGAAACCGGACTGCAGGTCTGGAAGGCCAGCGACCATGTGCTCGCACGGGATTGCCAGCTGTTTATTGTCAGCAGCAGCAAGGCATTGCAGGAAGTCAACGCAACCGCTTCCATGCTGGCTATTTCGCATGATTCCCACTTCACGAAAGTGCTGCAGCTCCAGCATGCCGGCCAGGTCGCGCTGGTGGTGACGCAGCTTGACGAAGGCATGACCCTCAGTGAATATCTTGCGCTGAATGCCGACCAGCCGTTGAGCTATACAGCCATGCGCTCCATCATTGGCGAAGTCATCGAATCATTGCATGCGCTGCAAAAAGACAATCTCACGCATTTCTCCATCAGCACCGACACGGTGCGACTGACCCGTTCCGGCATTCAGATCGCAGACGCTCCAGTGAGCGTCATGCTTGCCGACACTTCCCGCGCGCAGGCTTTGGAAAATCGGGAACAGCTTGCGATCCGTCAAATCTCAGCGCTGTTGTACGCTATGCTGATCCGACGCCGTCCACGCTGTCGACGGATTTCCGTCTTGAAGCGCTCGCGCCGACCACGCCGATGGAATTCCGCGTGATCTGCAAGCGCGGTCTCGAACTTGAAGAGGACGACGGCTTCCCCACCGTTCCGATGGCAACCATTGCGGAATTGGAAGCGTTGCTTGGCGAGTACCAACCGCTGTCATCGTTGGGAAGCATGGATATCACGTTGCCTTCCATGGATTCGGAATGCTCAATCGCCAATGTTCCGTTACTGCAGATTCTTGAGAAGGATGTGCTCCCGCTGCCGGATACGCTGGCAGCGGCTGGAAGCATTCCGGAAATGACGTTCACGGCTCCCGAACCGCATAACGATTTTTCCGATGGCAAGGAGGCTTTGGCGAAAGGCGTCGCGGCCACCAGTGGAGCGGTGAAATCGTTGTGGAGCAGCGGCCGTGAACTGCTGAGCGAAGAAGACATCGATGGCGTGACCGACACCAGCGATTCTCCCTTCTCCTTCCCCATCAGGTTTCCGTACCGGACGATGGCATGTCATCCGACGATTCCCAGTTGGAAAAAACCGGTCGCATTCCAGTGATCGCGCGGATGGTCAGGTCATTCAGCCCGGCGAGGAGTCCGCCCGTGCGTTGAAAGCAGAGCAGGAGGCGATCGATGCCGCGTATGCCGCCGGTCGAGCCGCGGTTCCGCCGAGCTTCACGCCGAAGAATCCTTCTTCCGCTTCGGCGAATACTGACGTTGCGACGCGAAACTGTTTGGCAAGCTGAAAACGAAGGTCGTTGCGATTATCGTGGCGGTCATCGTTGTTGCGGTTGCGCTTGGGTTTGCAGTTCATGGGTTGATGCAGCTTCAGATTCGGTTACGACTGATTCAAAAGGACCATGGCCGGAAATAAATCTTGACGAAGTGCCGTTCGGCGAGGGAGATCAGTCGGATGCGAATTCCGCGGATTCTTCCAATTCCGATACGTCCGGCAATACCGATTCGTCCAATTCCAAGGATTCTTCCGATGCTTCCGCCAATACGCCGGCATCCGGCGAGTCTACGGCGTCCAAGCAACCCAAGAAAACCGAGGACAAGGTCGTGACCGCCGACAAGCAGTCGAAGAAAGTGCCGGATCCGAAGCAGCCGGAAAACACGACCGCGTACGAAATCGACAATCGTCAGTTCCTGTCGAATCCTGACGGACAGCAGGGCTACGGATATTACGTGCATCTGAGCCAGCCGCAGAAGGCGTATCGCATGGTCATCAAAATTCGTTCTTCCGGTGGTCAGGGATATATTCGCGTGAATGCGACAAACAGCCCGTCCCAAGGCGAACAAGTGCGCAGTTCGAGTTTGACGCTTCCGGCACGACCGACATCAAGTTCGACAAGGCCGTGGAAACGCAGGACATCATGCTGTGGGTCCCACTTGATAGCCTGCCGGGCAACCAGCTGTACATCGAAAGCATTCAAGTGTTCTGATCGTCAGCATATCGCAATATCCGATTACTTCTGAAGATTGCGATACGAAAAGAGCCTGCCATGCGTCACCTCACGTATGGCAGGCTCTTTTCGTATTTATTTTGGAATATGGTCGTAGTCGAAAAGCGATGGAACTTGGCTCAAGAATCGACAACCAACTTTTCGCCATTTTTATCACTCTGATGTCAGAACTCTAATGTCAGATTCGGGAGCTTGCTCGCGGATGATTTTATGCTGCGCGACGGCTACCCCCGTCTCTACAGTTCCGAAATGCCGCTTGAACTCTTCTTTTCGTCATATCTCAGCACATATGTCGAGCGAGACGTGGCCGGTTATCTCAATGTGCGAAACGTGACCGCTTTCCACAAATTCCTGCGTCTTTGCGCTCTGAGCGGCGCTTTGTGGCGGCTCGCGTGGAATCAAGTTTTCAAGCCAAAGACGAGCAGGTATATTCCGCCGCAGACTGGCTGACGCGCTGAAACGTCTACCCCAGCATTAGTCTGACCCATGATCTGGTTTGGCTGACCTCATGATTGTGATCTGGCGACCTCACGATTTCAATCGGGGACACTCTTTTCCAGATCGTGAGGTCGCCAAAACAAAATCATGAGGCCAGATAGAAGAAATCGTGCGGTCAACTGACAAATCATGCGGTCGCTCACATAATCCCGTCCGCACAACCCGCACCTAAAACCGATTACCAGAGTCACACGGACGGAATCGCAGCTACCGCCAGCACACCCCTTACTCCGGCCAGGATTCGAAGAGGGTGAGGAGCGTTTCAACGTTGGTGTCGCTCCAACTGTCGATTCTGGGACCAGCATACGTACTGTTGTATGGCTGATCGAACACGACCACATGCTGCCCTGCCTCACGCAAGTTTCGATATTCGCCGGCGAATCGTCAATATGAATCGTGGCCTGCATACTGTCTTTCAGCCCAGTAAAGCACAGACTCATGTACGGAATGCGGTTGCTGTCCAGCCATTGCGCAGTGTCGGAAACGACCATCTGATGCTGGCCGGACACGAACAGCCGGTGCGTGACAATGCGAATGTACACGTGCTCATTCGCCAATCGCTGCAATGCCTGCGCGACCCCCGGAAGCGGCTTCATCGTCGCATACAGATGCTCACGCTCCGCGGCTTTGTGCGTTTCGATGTAATCGTCGAGCGTCTCGAACGGCCATCCGTCCTCGCGCGTGAGATTGTAATGCGCGGTCTGCAGCGCACGTTCCGGCACGTCAATGCCCTGCCGCTGCAGGTAATCGCGGATCGCGCCCTTGTAATCCGCGCAAACGCCGTCCAAATCGAGATTGAGCACGCGATATCCCTGCACGCCCACGCGCTGGCTCTCATATTGTTCAGGAATAGTCGCCATATCACGTTCCTTTCTTATGCCCGACACCAATCAGCCTGTCGAACAGCCACACCAATCAGCCCAGCCCAATCAGCCCGATATCAATCAATGTAACCTGACATTCGCCGGCAACAAGCGCAAATACTCCCGCAAATAAGGAAGATAGAAAATGGATAGAACAATGCCGACCTTGCGAAAAGTCTTACGGGAGAACGATTTTGAGACTTTCATAGAAAAGATAGAAAAGATAGAAAATCTGAAGATCGCGCCGTTTCTTTTGCGACGGCAATACTGCCCTGCAATCGACGATTGATGTTCATCACAGCATCGTTACGTTTATTTCAAGATTAGCCGATGAAAATACAAAAGAATCGACGATCGTTGCATGACATCGACGGTTGAGCCTGCCTATGATGAAGGCACAACAGAACAAAGAGACACGATGCGGCAGGAACCGGAGAGAAAACCGGAGCCGCACCCCACACGCGGGGAAACGGCAACGCCACCCGCGCTGAACATAACCGAACAACAACAGACTTACGGCAGCGGCCAGAGGAAAGAACAGAAAACAAGAACGCCGCCAAGCCGAACGAAAGGAAACATCATGAAGAACAACACTTTCAACCAGATCATCAACGCCAACCTCGCTTCCGTCGATCCGGCTTCGGCCAGTTCGCACTCGCCAAGGCCAGCGCCGATCTGTTCAAGAAGGTCATCAACAAGTGATCCAAGGCCCGCGCAGGCAGGCGTCACATTAACACGACCGAAGGGCTTGCGCTCCATGTGGAGCGCAAGCCCTTTCTCATGTTCCGATCAAGCGACGCCAAGAATCCAGCCACCCCAGCAACTGCACACACAGCACCGCACGCAACCACGCACAACAGCTGGTGTTTCACGTGAAACTCTGTAGATGATCCGGCTTGGAAAGCACTTGACAATACGCCATAAGAAAAAGGAATGCGTGAAATCGTGCAGTGCGCGGCTGGTTGCTTTGGTGGTTCGCTACAGTGGGAATATGAGTGATTTGCGAGATGTGATTATTGTCGGATCCGGCCCTGCCGGATATACCGCGGCCATATACTTGGGCCGGGCTGGATTCAAACCACTGGTCATCGCGGGTGCGCTGACCCCAGGCGGGCAGCTCGTCAACACCACTGAAGTGGAGAATTTTCCAGGTTTCCCCGACGGCGTTATGGACCGGACTCATGGATAATATGCAACGCAGGCTGAGAAGTTCGGCGCGGAAATCGTTTGGATGATGTTGTTTCCGTGAGCAACAATGACGTCACCGGCGTGAAAACCGTGAGCGTCGATCAGGGAGACGTTTTTGAAACCCATGCTTTGATCATCGCAACCGGATCGGAATATCGCAAACTCGACATCCCCGGAGAGGCGGAATATTCCGGCAAGGGAGTGTCATATTGCGCGACCTGCGACGGCTTCTTCTTCCGAGATAAGCCGATTATTGTGGTCGGCGGCGGCGATAGCGCATTCACCGAGGCTGATTTTCTTTCACGATTTGGATCGTCGGTGACGTTGATTCATCGTCGTTCTGAATTCCGCGCATCGCAGATTCTCGTGGAACGCGCTCAGCAGAATCCGAAGATCACCATCGTCACGGATTCCGTGGTGGAGGAAATCTTGGGTGACGACAATGGAGCCCAATCCGTGAACATTCGCAACGTCATCACCGGAGAGACCAGCACGATTGCCGCAAACGGCATTTTTGTGGCGATCGGCCACTCCCCCGCCACAGCTTTTATTGACGGCATTGTGCAGCGAGATGCGGGTGGATATATTCAGGTGGACGGCGCCAGCACACGCACCAGCACTGCCGGCATTTTGCAGCCGGCGACTGTGTTGATAGTATTTACCGTCAAGCGATCAGTGCCGCCGGCATGGGCTGCCGGGCCGCCCTCGATGCCCAAGCCTACCTCCAGCAGTAACACTTCCCATCACGGTCATACCCTACAAAAACTTGAAAAACGAGCGGAAGGGGCGGCATATTCTGTTCACGACTGTAAGCTTGGCCAAACGGCTTGAGTGTGTCATGAACAGAATATGCGCCCTTCGCGGACACCAAAAAACTTAAGAAATACTATTTTTCGGCAGTGGGCATGAGCAGGTCGACAATGCGCTTCATGTCGTCTTCGGATTTGAACACGATTTCGATGCGTCCATGCTCCTTGGATCCCTTGATCGACACCTTCGTGCCGAACCTCTTTTCAAGACCGACCTGCATCGGCGTTCCGGCCCAAGGGTTCAGCTTATTGGTTTTCGCTTTCTTCGGCTGGTCCGATTCAGCGACCTTCATCGACACGATTTCCTCGGTGCTGCGTACCGACAACCCTTCGGAAATAATGCGCGTCGCAAGCTGTTCCATGTCAGCTTCCGTCGGTAATCCGAGCAATGCGCGCGCATGACCGGCCGACAGCAAGCCGGAAGCAACCTTCTTTTGTACGGTCGCAGGCAGATTCAGCAGTCGCAGAGTATTGGCGATTTGCGGACGCGACTTCGACACCGACTTTGACAATTGCGCCTGCGTCAAGCCAAAATCGTCGATCATCTGCTGATAGGCGGCCGCCTCTTCCAATGGATTCAACGCAACGCGATGCAGGTTTTCCAGCAAAGCGTCACGCAACATATCGTCGTCGGCAGTGGTTTTGACAATCGCAGGAATCGTTTTCAAACCTGCGATCTGCGATGCGCGCCAACGACGTTCACCCATAATGAGCTCGTACATGCTATCCATGCGCCCGTCGAACATATTGTGCGACTCGGCATCTTTAGCGGCGTTCTCCTTACGAGCAGCCTCAATCTGCGCGAGTGGACGCTTCCGTACGACAATAGGCTGCAGCACGCCGACTTCTTTGATGGAATCGGCAAGCTCACGAAGATCATCCTCATCGAAAATGGTACGCGGCTGATGCAGGTTCGGTCCAACATCACTCAGTCGCAATTCAACGAGATAACCGCCCTGCACCGGCAACAGTTCAGGTTCGTCATTCTTCTTATCTTCGGTCTTTTTTACCGCAGCGGTTCACGTGAAACACTTTCCTGCTTCACTTCGGAAGTGGCAACAGGACTGGTGGAACCGAAGAACATGTCGGCAGGATGAGCAGTCTCATTCAACGTGATGGAAGGCATACTGGCTCGATGGCCACTCCCCTTCTTGGTTTCACGTGAAACGTTCTTCTTCATGTCATGGACGGCATCGACGGAAGCCTTGGCGGTTGCCACGGAACTCTTGACCGCGGTCTTCCCCGCGGATTGCCCGGCAACAGTCGCACCACCGGCTACGTTTTCTGAAACCTTTCCAGCGATCTTGTTATCAGCCTTTGCACCCGCAACAGCCACAGCCGGTTCAGTAGCGGCTTCCGATTTCGCCGACTCTCCTGGAAGAGACGGAAACAGTGCGCCGAGACCCTTGCCTAAACGTGATTTCGTAGCCATGATCAGTTCTCATTCCTTCTTGCATCGATAGCCTTCAGCACCGTCTGCGAGCGACGTGCGATTTCCAATGCGGCCTCACAATAGGCAATCGCTCCCATTCCCTTGGGATCGTAGGCGATCACGCTTTGATTGAAGCTTGGAGCTTCCGATATTTTCACCGTTCGGGGAATCGTGGTATTCAGTACGATAGTCGGATAATGATTTTTACTTCGTCATGCACTTCACGGCTGAGTAACGTCCTCTTATCGAACATGGTGATCAGCATGGTGGAAACCAGCAGCGACGGATTGAAATGCTCCTGCACCAGTCCGATGGTATTGATGAGCTGGCCGAGACCTTCCAGCGCATAGTACTCAGCCTGGATCGGAATCAGCATCTCATGCACCGCACACATGGCATTAATTACCAGCAGGCCGAGGCTTGGCGGGCAATCGATAATCACGTAGTCGTAGTGCTCCTCGCTGGTTTCCAGAAACTCGTCAACCGCGGTCTTCAGAAGCACATTACGATTTTCCATGTCGGCGACTTCCAGCTCGGCACCGCTCAAATCGATCGAAGCTGGAACCACATCGAGCAGATCAAAATCAGGGCATGTGCGCTTGACTTCGGCGATGGTCTTCCTGCCTTCGATCACGTCGTACACCGAAGGCTCCCCCGACGCATGCGGAGCGCCCAACGCGGTCGACGCATTGCCCTGCGGATCCATATCGATCAGCAGCACCTTGGAACCGAACTGAGCCAACGCAGCGGAAAGATTCACGGCCGACGTGGTTTTGCCAACGCCACCCTTCTGGTTGGCGACCGCGATCAGGCGCGTCTGCTCCGGCTTTGGGCAAACGGCCTTCTGCAAGGCGCGATAGCGAGTCGATTCGTCGGCAATCTGCGAACCAAGAGGAGAATCCGATCCTCCGAAAATTCGTTTGATGGTTTCCGTTGCCGATTCCATCGATGTCAGGTTATCTGGTCCTTCAGGTCCAGTCATACACTAGCCTTCCTTACGATATGCTTAACATTCAAGTTCATCATTCGGGTGGACAGCATCAGCCCATCTCACCCACTGTGCACAAATGTGAATAGCTGTGGATAGTCGGTGGATAACTTACGTTGTTCGCAAAAAGTTATCCACCGATCTTTCGTTGCTACTTCAACATTTTTCCGCCGCTTTTTTTCGTCGATTTTCCAGTTGTGGACAATGTGCATAACTCACCGAAATGGTGGATAACTTACTTTTTATCCACCATGAGCACATGGGTCGATTCCAAGCCCGGACCAACCTCGCATCCACCACCCGCGGACGAATGCCACCGCATTTGGCGATCTCTTTGGAAGCCTTTTCGATCTCCTCTTGCGCGGACCGCCCCTTCAGTGCGACCAAACGTCCACCGCGCTCAAGCAACGGCAGCGTCCACCCCGAAAGTTTGGTCATAGGAGCCACGGCACGGCACGTCACCACGGCAAACGATGTTTCGCCTGAATAGGCTTGCCATCCAAATCCAGTACAGGACCGCGAACGGCCACTCCCCTGCCGTTCTTGCCGCCTTTGCCGTTCCTGGCGCTTCCATTGCCACGATTGCCGCCTTGAGCGCCAGCAGCACCCGCAATGGCCTCGATCATCTCATTGGCCCTGGCACGCACCACGGTAACGTTATTCAACTCCATATCGGCCACGCACTCGTTCAGCCATTCGACACGACGTTCCATCGGCTCCACAAGCGTGAACCGGTGATCCGGCAGGCAGGCGGCCGCGACAATACCGGGAAAACCGCCGCCACTGCCGATATCGGCAACCGTCTTGAACTGCTTCTTGGCCGTGGCTTCCTTTACGAAAGGCACAATGGCGGCCGAATTCAGAATATGGCGTTCCCAAATAATGCCAACATCTCTTGGCCCAATCAGACCGCGAGGTTCGCCTTCTTCGGCAAGTTTCGCATGGAAAACACGAAGCTTGCCCAACGCATCCCCCAGCACTTCCTCAAGCATCGGCGAATCATCAAGTTCGTCTGTCACATCACTCATGGGCACCATCCTATATCCTGCTCTTCCTCATTGCCGGTATTCCAGCAAGTACTTCCCGACCATTGACGGCAATATCACATGTCCGGCGCACGGCCAGCATGAAGTCACTCAAAAAATCGCAATAAAAAAGCGCCACCAAATGGTGACGCCATGTTCACGTGAAACGAGCCGAACTCAGGCCTCATCCTCGTCTTCAGTATCTTCGGCAGCGGAAGCCTTGAGATACACCGTGACGTAACGACGCGGTTCCTCGCCGTGGGAACGGGACTTCATACCCTCCTCACGCACCACATCATGCACGATCTTGCGTTCGAAGGAGTTCATCGGCTTGAGATCAACCGGCTCCCCCGTCTCGCGCACCTCGTCGATGGCGTCCAGCGCGATGTCGTGCAGACGCTGGCGCTTGCGCTTCAGATAGCCGTCGACGTCCACAATGAGATGGGAACGCTCGCCGGTCTTCTGCTGCACGGCCAGTCGCGTCAGCTGCTGCAGAGCGTCAACGACTTCGCCGTTGCGTCCGATGAGATGCTTGATGTCCGTATCATCATCGGCGACGATTTGCACGGTAGGGCGATTGTTGCGCACGCCCATTTCGATATCGCCTTCGTAATCGACGATATCAAGCAGTCCTTCAAGATAATCGGCAGCGATATCAGCTTCCTCGTTGAGCTGATCGATGGTCTTTTCCTCATCTTGCGCCATAGTGGTTGTTACTCCTTTGAGCGGGGTTTCTATTACTAAAGTCTTATTGTGTAAGTCTAATTCCTGTTTACCACGTCGACAATAAACGCTGATAAAAGTGGTGTGTCCCGCGTTTCACGTGAAACACGGGGACACACTTTTACTCACTTCTTTTTCTTTTTACGGCTCGGCTGCTGACGCTGGTAGCCGCTCTTTTCCTTCACTTCGGCGGCTTCCTTGGCCTTCTGCAGCGCCTCTTCCTCGAGGGATGGCAGACCGGCCTTGGCTCGGCGGGCGTTCTCATGAACATGATCACGCTTTTCCTTCGCTTCGGCGGCCGGAGATCCCGGAGTCGGGAAGACGTGGATCTGCCAGATGGAACGCAACAGATTGCAGATGTTGTTGGTGAGCCAGTACACCAGCACAGCGAACGGCATGGCAATACCGGAGAAAATGTACATGATCGGGAACATCCACAACATCATCTTCTGCATCATTTCGGTCTGCTTGTTTGCCGCAGACTGAGCCATGTTACGCTTCATGCTGTTGTACTGCATGAACCACAGGCAGAAGCACATCAATGCAACGAAGATGGCGATAACTACTTTGCCATGCACGGCGGCGGTCGTGAAGTTATCAGCCACGTTCACACCGAACACTGTGGTGGACGTGAACTGCTTGGCTGTGGCGATGTCGAAAGCGCCAAGACCCTGTCCGTCCCTGAATTTGCCGCGTGCGATGTACGGAATGGCTGACAGCGTATAGAACATGCACATGAATACGGGACCCTGCACGAACATAGGGAGCATGGAAGTGCAGCCACCCATCGGGTTCGCATCATTGTCCTGGTAGAGCTTCATCATCTCGCGCTGCATGGCTTCCTTGCTGGCGGGATCGTTCTTGCCCTTGTATTTGTTTTGGATACGCTGCATCTTTGGCTGCAGGACGGTCATCTGGGCCTGCATCTTGCGCATACCCTTCATGGACTTGTAGAACAGCGGAAAAACGCATGCCTGGACCACAAGTACTAGGAATACGATGGACATGACCCACGAGAAACCGATCTCGTTCATGCCCAGCATCACCAGGAACTTATGGAATACGGCCATGATCTGCGTCATGAGCACTCGACGGGATACAGGAGCTTATACAGCCAGCCCCAGAAACCGCTGTCGAGGAGGAATTGATTTTGATTCATTACAGGCCAGTCTCCTTATCGCCTATAGGTTTTTCTACGTTCAGAGGCGTGAGCCGAGGTTCCTCGTGTGCCTTCGACCACGAACATCTGTAAAACAAGGAATAAAGCTGCGGAACGTCGTCAATTCCCCCACGGTTCCACTGATTGCAGCGAAGAAGGCGCAATAACGCAAGAAGGCCACCCTTAAGGCGGCCAAATCGTTCAATCGCCTGAATCGCGTAATTGGAACAACTTGGATAATATCTGCAGCAAGGCGCGGTATTCGCGGAAATATGACGTTGGTACCAGCGAATGGCACGAATCATCCAATTTCCGTTACGACCGGCGTTCATTACCGACGCACGGCCTTACGATTCACCGCTTCAAAACATGCTGCGATCTGCTGCTCCAACGATAGAAAATCGGCATGCGCAGCACTTGGCTTGGCACGCAACACGATATCGCAGGATTCAGGTAAGGCAGATTCGTACTTTCGTGCAAGCACGCGGAAACGACGCTTGACGGCATTACGCGTCACAGCGTTGCCGACAGCCTTGGAAACGGCCAAACCGACACGTCGGCCCCGCATCGCCGCAGAATCGTCGATAATGGCATCGTCGTGCACCAAATAATGCACGACGATGTCTTCTCGCGATACCCTACGACGGCGTTTGAGCACCGCGACGAAATCGCGATGGCTTTTCAGCCGTTCCACCGCTCTATGCCGTTAAATCAGGCAGCGAGGGACTTGCGGCCCTTGGCGCGGCGACGGTTGATCAGAGCGCGGCCTGCGCGGGTGCGCATGCGCTGACGGAAACCGTGCTTCATGTGACGACGACGGTTGTTCGGCTGGAATGTCCTCTTCATAATTAATGCTCCCGGTGTTTTTTGCCATGCCAAGGCACGGCTCCTCATGAGTCAAGCTCTACCAAGTTACTCTGACCCCTGAACAGAGATGAATACGCATATCAAATCCTTCACATTTTCATGGGGATTCTCCCCACAAAACAATCCACAGAAACGTTGATATGTCGCCAAACTCCCCACAAAAGTTATCCACAAACTACAATGATGTTATTCACAATTCAGTCTTTTCAACACGCTTACCGGTGGATAACTTGGGGAAAAGAGAGTACAAATAAACAGTTGCCACTTGGAAAAAGTCTGTCGAGAAAGGGGAATCCGTGGCCGACACGACAACTGACCCTCTCGAGCAGGCTCGGGGAGTCTGGTCCGACGCGCTGGCGTTGTTGCACCAGAATCCGGCGCTGTCCATCCGAGATAAAAGCTGGCTGGAAAACGTTTTTTCCCGAAGGCATGTGGGGTCCTACCATTGTCTTATGCGTGCCAAGCGCGGCCGCACAGCAGACGTTGCAGAACGAATTGAACCAGCCCTGCTGGAAGCCTTGCGGGAAGCCGCCGAACAGGATATTTCCCCGCATTCAAGATTGTGGAAAAGAAGGAACCGGCCCAACCTGCCGTCGAGGAATACCCCCACTTCTCCCCCGCGCCACATGCGGAGGAAACCACGCAGGGGCAGCTGCCGATTCCGGTTGTCATGCCGCCGGAGCGCCACAACAACTTCCAACGCGGCCAAAACAGGCCTTTGCTGGATCCTAAGACCCATTTGAATAAGAACGCCACGTTCGACACCTTCGTTCCTGGCGATTCCAATCGTTTCGCACGTACCGTCGCGTTGGCCGTCGCGGAAGGTTCCGGTCACGATTTCAACCCGCTTTGTATTTACGGCGGATCAGGATTGGGTAAAACCCACTTGCTGAACGCCATCGGCAATTACGCACTGGTCAAGGATCCCACGCTGAAAGTCCGTTATGTGACCAGTGAGGAATTCACCAACGAATTCATCGAAGCGTTGGGTGACACCAACCAGAATTCCGGTCAAATCAAGGAATTCAACCGTCGCTACCGCGAAGTCGACGTGCTGCTCATCGACGATATTCAATTTCTGAGCGGCAAGGACGCGACGCTTGAACAGTTCTTCCATACATTCAATACCCTGCATCAGGCGAACAAGCGCATTGTGATCGCATCCGATGTGCCTCCGAAGGATCTGCAGGGATTCAACGAACGTCTGATCTCCCGTTTCGAATCCGGCCTGACCGTTGACGTCAAGCCGCCGGATCTGGAGACGCGCATCGCCATTCTGCGCATGATCGCCCACGGCACCAACGTTCAGGACGATGTGCTCAACCTCATCGCGGAGCGGTTCACCGAGAATATTCGCGAGCTGGAAGGCGCGCTGAACCGCGTGACCGCCATGGCATCGCTGAGCGGCCAGCCGGTGACCCGCGCGTTGGCGGAACAGACGTTGCAGGACTTTTTCTCGACCGATGTGGAGATCAAGCCCACCGACATCATCACCCAGGTGGCCAAGTACTTCTACATTACGTTCGATGACATTGTCGGACGTCGCGTACGAAGAAGATCGCGCTGGCGCGTCAGATCGCCATGTATTTGGTGCGTGAGCTCACCAGCATGAGCCTGAACGACATCGGCCAGGTGTTTGGCGGCAAGGACCACACCACGGTGATGCATGCATACACCCGCATCAGCGACGAGATGCAGGAAAAGCAGGAGATCTACAACTACGTGACGGAACTGACCCTGCAGCTCAAGCAGCGTTCCGGCGAAAAATAACGTTTTCTATGCGACTTTGCGCGTTTGCATGTGTTTTCGTGCGTCTCAAAAAAACGATTTTAGGCGTTTTCTGCCTTTCTCAGGCGATTTTCACAAGCCAAGTATAAGTATCAGTAAATTCTTTATCAGCTGTTTTACCGACCATCCTGACACGCCGGCCTGTGGAAGATTTTTATTGAAGTTATCCACATGGTTATACACAAATCAATGATTTCCCGGTGGAAAACCCGTTGGAAACGCCAAAATCGCCGGTGGATGAATTGTGGACTATCCACATGGTTTTGTGGATAACTTTTTCAAAGCGACGAGGCTGTGGATAACCTGATGATTTGTCCACACTTCGTCCAAAAGTTATCCACAAGCAATGAGATGTTGCGAGCCATTGCAAAACGTGGGGTCTGAGCACTTACCCACATTATCCACAGGCCTTATTATGACGAATGTAGGTTGTTATACGAAATTCATCATCGTCGTCATAAGTGGGGAATTCCCCACGCTTCGTCAACGCCGACAGTCTCGCTAGAATGACTTATGGACCGAACGAAACGAGGAAACTAGCCATGAAAGTTGAAGTCAATTCCCAAGCGCTGGCAGACGCAGTAGCCTGGACCACTCGCGTGATCGACGCTCGTCCTGCATCCCCCATTTTGGCAGGCATTCGCTTGGAGGCCATCGACGGCACCCTCCAGCTTTCCGCCTTCAATTACGCCATTTCCGCACGCCACCATATCGAAGCAGGCGTTGATGAAAGCGGATCCATCCTGGTGCTCGGCAAGCTGCTGGCAGATATCACCAAGTCGCTTCCCGCCGCGAAAACCTACCTGTCCACTGACGGATCCACACTGACCATCACGTCGGGCAAGTCCACCTTCACCATGCAGCTCATGCCGGATAACGAATATCCGGATCTGCCGGTGGTTCCCGCCAAACTGGGGCAGGCGGACGCCCAAACCTTCGCACAGGCCGTCGCCCAGGCGTCCGTTGCCGTTTCCCGCGAGGAGAACCGTCCGGTACTGACCGGCATTCGCGTGCAGTTCCAAGGCGACAAGGTGATCATGAGCTCCACCGACCGATTCCGCTTGTCGCGTTCGAGCTTCACCTGGACGCCGGAAAACCCAGACATCAACACCACCGCACTCGTGCGCGGCGCACTGTTGCGCGATGTGGCCCGTTCCTTGGACGAGCATCAAAACATCGTCGTGGATTTCGATCCGGAAAATCCGTCGCTGCTGGGCTTTGAGAACGCCGGACGCGTATCCACCTCGCAGCTGATCGACGGCGAATTCCCCGCGGTGGACCGCCTGTACGCTGACGAATACCCGATTCATGCGGTCATCAACAAGCAGGATCTCATCAGCGCCATCAAGCGCGTGTCCCTCGTGGCCGAACGCAACGCTCCGATCCGCATGGCCTTCACCAGCCAGGAACTCACGCTGACCGCAGGCTCGGTGGATGAAGCCCAAGCCAAGGAGATCCTCGACATCGACATGGATGGCGAAGACATCACCGTGGCCTTCAATCCCGCCTACCTGATCGAAGGCCTGAGCGCCATCAGCGAGCCGTTCGTACGCATGAAGATGACCACCGCGGTCAAGCCGGTGGAATTCAACGGCCAGCAGGAATCGAATTCCGAAGAATCCATGGACTACCGCTACCTGCTCGTGCCGATGCGCTTCAACAGCTGAACTAAGCTGACCTACACGAAAACGCGGATACATCGCAAAAAATAGGGCTGAACATGGCTGTTATTGCCAGTTCAGCCCATTTGCATGATTAATTGCGATTATTTACGTAAGAAATTCGCACTATCTCAAGGATCTTGCATGTATATTTCCCGACTGGCACTCGACCACTACCGATCGTGGGAACATTGCGTGCTCGATTTCAAACCGGGAATCAACATTCTGCAAGGTGCCAACGGACTCGGCAAAACCAATATCGTGGAAGCCATCGAAGTGCTTTCCACAGGATCCAGCCATCGCGCGTCATCATCACTGCCATTAATCGAAAAAGGGTGCACGTCGGCCACCATCCGAGCCAACGTGGAAGACGGTGAAACGCAGCACACCTACGAGGCGACCATCGTGGCACGGGGTGCTAACCGAGCGCGCATTGACGGCGGAAAATCTCAATATATGAGGGATCTCATCGGGCGCACGCCCTCCGTCTCCTTTACCCCCGAAGATCAACGTCTGGTAGCAGGGGATCCCGCAACCCGACGCAACTTCATCAACCAGGCCGCGTCTCTGCTGCTCCCCCACTATGCGCAGACCCTGCAACAGTTCACGCACGTGGCGAAACAGCGCACGGCACTGCTCAAACAACTCGGCGACGGCACGAATCTCGACCCGCAATACGGCCAGCAGGCGGTCTTAAGCGGGCTGGAAATCTGGACGGGGCAATTCATTGACCTCGGCATGCAGCTGACGCGGGACCGCAACAACGTGATCTCACGCTTGGAAGAGCCTTTTGCGCGGATCTACGCGTCTTTGGCGGGAGATGACGAACGGGCGGCGCTCGCCTACGAGCCGTCCTTCGACGAAGTGATGCTGTTCGACGATCCGGCCGCGGAGATCAGCCGCCATTTCCAACGCATCTACCCCGGCGAAGTGGCGCGCGGGCAGAATCTGATCGGTCCGCATCGCGACGACCTGACTTTGCTGCTCAACGATATGAACGCACGCGAATTCGCGTCCAACGGTGAGATGTGGACCATGGCTTTGGCATTGAAAATGGCGCTATATGAGGCGGTTTCCGCACATTTTGAAAGCAAGCCAATCGTGATTCTCGATGATGTGTTCGCACAGCTTGACGAGGCCCGTCGTGGGCAGATCCTCGATTTTGCGATGCGGCAGGACCAGGTGCTGATCACCGTCGCCGCGGCAAGCGATATTCCGCGCATGGATGCTGGGCGCTTTCACGCGGACGCGCATGTGATCGACGTGGCCGCGTTGCGCAGGCAATCGCAAGATGGACAGCATGACGATTTGACGGCGATGATGGCGCAACTTGTCGCGGGACGGGAATCTGCAACGCAATCGTCTGCAGCGCAACAGTCGGTGAATCGACAGGAGCAGCGCTGATGCCGAATCCTCCAATCTGCGAAACATTGCATCTCGACCAACGCAAGTTGCCCGCCGAAGTATTCGAACGTATCAGCGACGTGCCGGCCGATATAAGGAACGTGAGGAACGTGCGCGGCAGGCGTGGGAGAATTTCGGCAAACCCGGACGCGACCCGCAGACGGTCGGCAATATTTTCAACGTGATCGCAACGCAAGGTTCTTGGACGCCGCATCTGAAAATCGCGCAGATGCAGAATCATTGGGATCAGGTGGTCGGCGTCGAAAACGCGCGCCACTCCTACCCCGTCGACCTGCGCGACGGCATTCTGACGATCCGATGCGACAGCCCCGCATGGACACCACCTTGACGTACATGATTCCGCTGCTGACCGACACCATTCGCCGTAGGCTCGAGGGGCTGACCATCAACGAGGTGCGCGTCACCGGCCCGCAACAACAGGGATTCAGCCGAGGACGAATGACACGAAGGCCGCGATATTAGCGCGACACCACGTGCTATCAGACGTTCGTTTACGGCGCTTCGTCGAAGAATTCCCCCTGCGACGCTTCCAAGCGGGCCGTTCGCAACGGTCGAATGTTGTTTTCCGAAAGCGAAAAAACAGGGGTAAACGGCTGGATTTCAAGGATAAATGCCTCTGGCGCTCTGTCCCCCTCCATGAGTAGAATATCAAGCAGTGTATGTAAACGCCTAGAAGGGGCCTTTATTTGCGTTCTAGGTGGTATCACCTGCGTGAATGACCCTCATTGGCGGGAAAAATGCAGGAAGGAATCTCTGTGGCAGACCTTGATGCGGATTCGCTGAACGAATCAGCTGAAAACACGCAGGAAGATCAGATCCAGAACGATCAGCTCGAAGATGCGCAGCTCGATGACACCTTGGCTCCGGAGCATTACGACGCTTCCGATCTGAGGTTCTGGAAGGCCTTGAGGCGGTGCGAATCCGCCCGGGCATGTACATCGGCTCCACCGGCCCCCGAGGCTTGCACCACCTGGTGTACGAGATCGTCGACAACTCCGTCGATGAGGCGCTGGCAGGCTACGCTTCGCACATCGAGGTGACGATTCTGCCGGACGGCGGCGTGCGCGTGGTGGATGACGGCCGAGGCATTCCGGTCGACGAAGTGCCGGGCGAAGGCGTTTCCGGCGTGGAAACCGTGATGACCAAGCTGCATGCCGGCGGCAAGTTCGGTGGCGGCGGCTATGCGGTTTCCGGCGGTCTGCACGGCGTGGGTATCTCCGTGGTGAACGCGCTGTCGACCCGCGTCGACATCGAAGTGCGTCGACAGGGCTTCCACTGGACCCAGACCTACATCGACCAGAAGCCGACCGCACGTCTTGCCAAGGGCGAGCCGATGGGCGAAGACGAGTCCACCGGCACTTCCGTGACCTTCTGGGCAGACGGCGCGATCTTCGAAACCACCACCTACGATTTCGAGACCCTGCGCAACCGCTTCCAGCAGATGGCGTTCCTCAACAAGGGGCTGAAACTGTCCCTGACCGATTTGCGCGAACCGGATCAGGCCGGAGACGAAGTCGCGGGCGAAAGCGACGACAATGCCGAACCGAAGCATCAGACGGTCACCTACCAATACAACGACGGCATCAAGGATTATGTCGATTACTTGGTGAAGTCCCGCAAGGCAACCCCCGTCGAACCGGACGTGATCGATTTCGAAGCGGAAGACCTGAAATCGCATTCCGCGGAAATCGCCATGCAATGGACCACCGCATACTCCGAAGCGGTGCACACCTTCGCCAACACCATCTCCACCACCGAAGGCGGTACCCACGAAGAAGGCTTCCGCGCCGCGCTGACCTCGCTCGTCAACCGTTACGCACGTGAAAAGAACATCCTCAAAGACAAGGATGAGAACCTCTCCGGCGACGACGTGCGTGAAGGCCTGACCGCAGTGGTGTCGGTGAAACTCACCACCCCGCAGTTCGAAGGCCAGACCAAGACCAAGCTCGGCAATTCCGAAGCGAAAACCTTCGTACAGCGTGTGATGACCGACAAGCTCGGCGACTGGTTCGATTCGCATCCTAGCGAGGCCAAGAACATCATCCAGAAGGCCATTGAAGCCTCCCGTGCGCGTCTTGCAGCCAAGAAGGCACGTGAGAATACCCGCCGTAAGTCAATCTTCGAATCTGCGGGCATGCCAGACAAACTGAAGGATTGCCAGTCCAACAATCCCGAAGAATGCGAACTGTTCATCGTGGAGGGCGACTCCGCAGGCGGCTCCGCAATTCAGGGACGCAACCCGATCACGCAGGCCATCCTGCCGTTGCGAGGCAAAATCCTTAACACCGAGCGTGCAAGCCTCGACCGCATGATGAAGTCCGAAACCATCGAATCGCTGATCACCGCGGTCGGCGGCGGCTATGGCGAGGATTTCGACCTGAACAAAGTCCGCTACCACAAGGTCATCATCATGCCGATGCCGATGTGGACGGCGCGCATATCGCAACCCTGAATCTGACGCTGTTCTTCCGCTACATGCGCCCGATGATCACCGCTGGTTACGTGTATGTGGCCATGCCGCCGCTGTACCGACTCAAGTGGACCAAAGGCGCGCACGACTTCGTGTACACCGACGCCGAACGCGACCGCGTGCTCGCCGAAGGCAAGTCCGCCGGCCGTCAGCTGCCGAAGGGCGAAGGCATCCAGCGTTACAAGGGTCTGGGTGAAATGAGCTACCAGGAACTGTGGGAAACCACCATGGATCCTGACCACCGCATTCTGAAGCAGGTGCAGATCGAAGACGCGGCCGCAGCCGACGAAACCTTTTCCATGCTCATGGGAGACGAAGTGAACCTCGCCGTCTGTTCATCCAGCGCAACGCCCGCAACGTCAGCTGGATCGACGCGTAGGGATTTCAAGGACTTCAGGCAAGGTTTCATAAGGATTTAGAAGGACTTAGAAGTTGGCAGACGAAAACAACAGCAACGAAGACGGCCAGTTCGTGCCTGACGGCTCCATGGAGCCGTTGAGCCCGCAGGAGGCCGACAACACCGATTACGGCCTGATGGTGGGCGAACGCATCCAGAAGAAGGATCTGCAGCAGGAAATGCGCGATTCCTACCTGGCGTACGCCATGTCCGTGATCGTGGACCGTGCGCTCCCGGACGTGCGCGACGGCATGAAGCCGGTGCATCGCCGTGTGATCTACGCGATGTACGACGGCGGCTACCGCCCCGACCGCGGCTACTCCAAGTGCGCCCGCGTGTCGGCGAAGTGATGGGTAAGTACCATCCGCACGGCGATTCCGCGATCTACGACACGTTGGTGCGTATGGCACAGTCGTGGTCTATGCGCTACACGCTGGTCGACGGCCAGGCAACTTCGGCTCCCCCGGCGACGATCCGGCCGCGGCAATGCGTTACACCGAATGCCGTATGGCTCCGCTCGCCATGGAAATGGTTCGCGACATCGACAAAGACACCGTCGATTTCCTGCCGAACTACGATGGCAAGACACAGGAGCCGACCGTGCTTCCGGCACGATTCCCGAACCTGTTGTGCAACGGTTCGTCCGGTATCGCCGTCGGTATGGCCACCAACATTCCTCCGCACAACATGCGCGAGGTGGCCGAAGGCGTGCATTGGGCGCTCGACCACCCGGACGCAAGCCGCGAAGAGCTGCTCGAAAACCTGATCCGCATCATCAAGGGACCGGACTTCCCTACTGGCGCAACGATTCTCGGACATAAGGGCATCGAACAGGCCTACCGTACCGGCCGTGGTCTGATCACCATGCGCGCGGTGGTGAACACCGAAGAGATCAAGGGCCGCATGTGCCTCGTGATCACCGAGCTGCGTACCAGGTGAACCCTGACCGACTGGTCGTCTCCATCCGCGAAGCGTGCGCGACGGCAAGATCCAGGGCATCGCCGACATGCGCGACGAAACCTCCGGTCGTACCGGCCAGCGTCTCGTGCTCGTGCTCAAGCGCGACGCCGTGCCGAAGGTCGTGCTCAACAACCTGTACAAGCACTCCCAGCTGCAGCAGACCTTCGCGCCAACATGCTGGCGCTGGTCGACGGTGTGCCGCGCACGCTGTCTTTGGATGCCTTCATCCGCCATTGGGTGGGCCACCAGCTGGAAGTCATCGCACGCCGTACCGCATACCTCAAGCGTGAGGCGGAGGAACGCGACCACATTCTGCAGGGCTATCTGAAGGCCCTCGACATGATCGACGAGGTCATCGCGCTCATTCGTGCTTCCGAATCCGCGGAAACCGCGCGCACGGGCCTTATGGACCTGCTGGACGTGGATGAAGTGCAGGCCGACGCCATTCTGGCCATGCAGCTGCGCCGACTGGCCGCATTGGAACGTCAGAAGATCCTCGACGAGCACAACGAACTGATGCGTCGCATCGCCGACTACAACGACATTCTCGCCAAGCCAGAGCGCCAGCGCAAGATCGTGGGCGACGAGCTTGACGAAATCGTGTCCAAGTATGGCGACGAACGTCGAACCAAGATCCTGCCGTACTCCGGCGAAATGAACGTCGAAGATCTGATCGCGGAAGAAAACGTGGTCGTAACCGTTACACACTCCGGTTTCATCAAGCGCACCAAGGCCGACGAATACCGTGCGCAGCATCGCGGCGGCAAGGGCATCAAGGGCGCCAAGCTGCGCGAGGACGACGTGGTGGACCACTTCTTCCTCACCAGCACGCACAACTGGCTGCTGTTCTTCACCAACAAGGGACGCGTGTACCGCCTGAAGCGTACGAGCTGCCGGAGGGATCGCGCGATTCCAAGGGACAGCATGTGCCAATCTGCTGCAGTTCGGGCCGGACGAGACGATCCAGACCGTGCTGTCGATTCCGAACTACGAAGTGGCCAAGTATCTGGTGCTCGCCACCCGTTCCGGCAAGGTCAAGAAGACCGCGCTCGCCGAATACGATTCCCCGCGTCAGGGCGGCCTGATCGCAGTGCGCCTTATGGCCGGCGAGAACGGCGAGAACGCCGACGAGCTGATCGGTGCCGCACTGTGCAACGCCGAGGATGACATCATTCTTGTGTCGAAGCTGGGCATGAGCCTGAAGTTCCAGGCCAACGACGAGCAGCTGCGCCCGATGGGCCGTCAGACCGCAGGCGTGCAGGGCATGAAGTTCCGCGAAGGCGACGAGCTGCTGGCCATGGACGTGGTCTGGGGCGATTCCGACAAGGATCTGTTCGTGGTCACCAACGAGGCTTCGCCAAGCGCACCGCCATCAGCGAATACCGTTTGCAAGGCCGTAACGGCTTTGGCGTCAAGGCCGTGCAGCTCGCCGAAGGCCGTGGCTCCCTCGTGGCGCGGTGATCGTTGAGGAAGATGACCAGATCATGGCCATCATGAAGTCCGGCAAGGTCATCCGTTCCAACGTCGACGAGGTCAAGCGCACCGGCCGTACCACCCAAGGTGTGACGTTCGCCAAGCCGGACAAGAACGACGAGATCATCTCCATCGCACGCAACGAGGAGAAGGATGACGAATCCGCGGAATCTGGCGAATCTGCGGAAAAAACGGAATCCGCGGAATCTGGGACGAACGCAACCGTGAACGAGGGTGCTTCGGCATCGTCTGAAGCCGCTACTGAAGCCAACGCTGGCAACGGCGATGGCGAGAATGTAGAGGCATGAAGACAAGACAGGCAATCGTCTGCGAAAACTGGTAGCCTCAGCTAAGAACTGGGCACAATCTTGCAAGGAGCAACGATGAGCGAGAACATCGAAGGACAGCAAATGCCGGAGGTTGGGCAGGCACCGCGCGTGGCACGTTCCGCTTCCAGCCAGCCGCTGATTGGTGCGGATCAGGTTCAGGCGCACGAGGGTGCCTCCTCCGCTTCCGGCGGTGTGAAGGTCCGTGAGAAGCGTCGCGGCGGCGCTCCGCGTGCACGCCGTATGAGCCTGTCTCTGACGCGTATCGATGCATGGTCGGCCGCCAAGGTGGCGTTCATGCTTTCCATCGCGGGAGGCATCATTCAGATTGTCGCGGTGGCTTTGCTGTGGGGCATGCTGAACGTGGTCGGCGTGTTCGACCAAGTTACGCAGATTGTGTCTTCCACTGGCTTGGACGCTGGCGGATTCGACCTGACCAACGTGTTCTCGTTGGGCACTGTGCTGAGCGCCGTCACCATCTTCTCCATTGTGGAAGTGGTGCTGATCACCGTGCTCGTGGTGATTTTCACGCTGCTGTACAACGTGGTGAGCACCCTCGTCGGTGGCATCCACGTCACGCTTGGAGATGATTAATAGCGCAGTGCGCTATTAATGGCAGCGAGCGGCGATAGCGTCCGCGAGCGTCGCATGCAATGCTGAAATAGCGCAGTGCGCCGTCAGTAGCGGCGATAGCAAACTCAAACGCAACAAGACGTCTGTGTCGTGATTCCCATCACGACACAGACCGTCTTCGTATTTTCTAGACCAGTCTGCCTCTTACCGTACGCCAAACCCTATCTGCCTCTCCCCTGCCTGCAATCTGCCCATATCTGCCCTATATATGGCAGATTTTGCCTTCCGGCCTGTACCATCTCGCTTATATATGGCAGGTCAACTTGCGAAAAAGCCAGTTCGGGGGTATATTTTGGGTCATTTTTCCTACCAAGGCTGCCATATATAAGCGAGATATCACCGTACGAACTCTCAAATCTGCCATATATAAGCGAGATAGCGGAGCTGCGCGAGAGGAAGTTGCGGTTATAGCTGAAACTATTGCGATTTTTAGAGATAGTTTCAGTTATAACCGGAACTATCGTGATTTTGAGTGATTGTTTCAAATGTAACTGCAACTAGATTGGGTGCGCTGAAGTACGTGTTGAAATACGAAAAGAGGGCCTGTCTGGAATGAAACCAGACAGGCCCTCAATGTATTTCGATGAGCCAGCCGTATTGGCTAGATTGGCTAAAACGGCTAGATCAGAGCACGCCCTGGGCGACCATGGCGTTGGCGACCTTCACGAAGCCGGCAGCGTTGGCGCCGAGCATCAGATCACCCTCGTGGCCGTATTCCTTGGCGGCTTCCAGAGAGTTGGCGACGATGTTCTCCATGATGGACTTGAGCTTGCCGTCAACCTCTCCGAAGGTCCAGGAAAGGCGGTAGGAGTTCTGGCTCATCTCGAGACCGGAACTGCCACGCCACCTGCGTTCGCGGCCTTGGCGGGGCCATAGAGCACGTTATTGGACTGGTAGACGGCGATTGCCTCCGGAGTGGAAGGCATGTTGGCGCCTTCGCACACCACGGTGCAACCGTTGGCGACGAGAGCTTGGCGGATTCCTCGTCGATCTCGTTCTGGGTGGCGCACGGCAGGGCGATATCGCACGGAACGGTCCACACGCCCTTGCAGCCCTCGTGATATTCGGAGCCCGGCACACGCTCGGCGTATTCCTTGATGCGGCCGCGGTGGCCCAGCTTGATGTCCTTGACCACGTCGAGCTGAATGCCATTCGGATCGTAGATGTAGCCGTTGGAATCGGAGGCGGTCACAACCTTCGCGCCGAGGGCCTGAGCCTTCTCGGTGGCGAAGATGGCCACGTTGCCGGAGCCGGAGATGACCACGGTCTTGCCTTCGAAGGAATCGTTGCGCAGCACGCGCATTGCCTCGGCGGTGTAATAGCACAGGCCGTAACCGGTGGCTTCGGTACGAGCCAGGGAGCCGCCGAATTCGAGGCCCTTGCCGGTCAGCACGCCGGAATACTCGTCGCGGATGCGCTTGTACTGGCCGAACAGGTAGCCGATCTCGCGGCCGCCCACGTTGATATCACCGGCCGGGACGTCGGTGAACTGGCCGATGTGACGGCACAGTTCCGTCATGAAGCCTGGCAGAAACGCATGACTTCGGCGTCGGACTTGCCTTCGGTCGAAGTCGGATCCGCCTTGCCGCCGCCCATAGGCAGGCTGGTCAGGGAGTTCTTCAGGATCTGCTCGAAGCCGAGGAACTTGATGACGCCTTCGTTCACGCTCGGGTGGAAGCGCAGACCGCCCTTGTACGGGCCGATCGCGGAGTTGAACTGGATGCGGTAACCGCGGTTGACCTGCACCTTGCCCTCATCGTCGGTCCATGCGACGCGGAACTTCACCACGCGCTCCGGCTCGACGATGCGCTCAAGCACGCCCGCCTTCTCATATTCCGGAGCTTCGCAACCACCGGCTCGAGGCTTTCGAAAACCTCGCGAACGGCCTGCAGGAACTCCGGCTGGTCGCCGTCGCGCTTCTCGACCTGCGCGTACACGCGCTTGACGTACTCGTCAGTGAGCATATTCTTCCCCTTCGGGATAGTTGGGTTACCAATAGACGGTCTCATTCTATGTGCACGAATATGGACGGCACAAGACCTTGTTCAGGATTTGGAGACGCTTTTTGCGAGTGCTGGTTCTGAACCTGCTTCTTTTTACGGGATTGCCGTGCCTTGTGTTGCCTATAGGATGGAAATGCGGAAAGCGTGGGAGAGAGTACGTCCGCAATAACATCTCACGATCTCACATAATGGGAGAATCATCATGATTGAAGGATTTAAGAAATTCATTGCACGCGGCAACATGATCGACATGGCGGTCGGTGTCGTCATGGGCGGTGCCGTCACCACAGTGGTTAACTCTATTGTCAATAATGTGATTAATCCGTTCATCGCCATGATTTTCGGCAAACCGAATATGGATGGTCTGCTGGCAATCACATTCAATAATGCGACGGTTTCGTTCGGCGCGGTACTTGGCGCGATATTGAATTTCCTGATTATCGCGGCTGCCGTGTATTTCTGCATTCTCGTGCCGATCAACAAATTCCGTGACGTGACCGAGCGTTGCTCGCCAAAACCAAGCTTGCGGAAGAACGGAGCAAAGCCGAGGAGGAAGCTGCCAAAGAGCCGGAAATCTCCACCGAAGAGCAGACGATCCTGCTGTTGCAGCAAATCCGCGACGAACTTGCCAGGCAGAATGCACGGAATACACAGAACGTGCCGAACGATTCCGACACTGTTGCCGGTGCAGTCGCAGTGCGGTAGTCATCGCAAGCGATCGTAATAATCAATAATTCAAGGACGTTTCAAGCGGTGACGCAAGTCCCGTCTGAGACGGCCTTTTGCAATGGTCTTTCAGCGGGGTGATTCTTCCATGCGCTGGAATAATACGGACTCTGGAAGGTGCCTCAGCGGGTCATATGTTCCAGTGACTGGAGGAATCTGGACTGTGAGGTGCTTGGTTGCGTCTAGTTTTCTCCAGTGACTGGAGGTTTTGGGATGCTGGGAGGCTTGTTGGTGGGAGGATTCCTCCACTCGGTGGAGGTTTTGGACTGTGAGGTGCCTGGCTGCGTCCGGTTTTCTCCAGTGACTGGAGGAATTGGGATGCTGGTTTGGATTTCGGATTTGGGTATGAAAAAAGGGTTTCCGGAAATCACCGGAAACCTACCTGTGGAGCTAAGGGGATTCGAACCCCTGACCCTCTCCATGCCATGGAGATGCGCTACCAGCTGCGCCATAGCCCCGTGGAGCTAGCCGGGTTCGAACCGGCGACCCTCTGCTTGCAAAGCAGATGCGCTACCAGCTGCGCTATAGCCCCATAGTTGAAAAAAAGCGGCCGCGCCGCTCTTAATCACCGTGGGCCCGGGAGGACTTGAACCTCCGACCTCATCCTTATCAGGGATGCGCTCTAACCACCTGAGCTACGGGCCCGTTCCTGCTGCACTGTTAAGCACAACGAATTGAAATAATACGCGAATTTCAGAGAAAGTCAATACAAGGTGTGTCTTCGGCGTGTCGTGACATAATGCAGACATGCCGAACAATCATCGTAGCCAGCGTAACAACAGTGGGAGAGCCAGCAGGGGAGTGCGCAACCGTAATCGCACGCTATCCGAAGAAACCACGCAAATCGCTGGAATGACGGTGACCATCGTGCGTAAAGCCATCAAAAACATGTACCTGCGCATCAAACCGCCGAACGCGCAAATCGTCATCTCCGCACCTTCTCGCATGTCGCAAGCGGCAATCGCACGATTTGTGACGGAACGCAAACCATGGATCGAACGTGCGCGACGCACCATGCTGCAAGCCAAGGATGAACAGATCCGTCAAAGCGATTTCAATGGTTTGGACCGTGTGAATGGTTCGCATGGTCCGGATAATCTGAATGGCCTGGAAAATTCGGGCGGCGTGGGCGATCGAAACAATCCAGGCGATCCCAATAGCTTGAATAATCCGCGCGTTTTCGTGTGGAACGACGCGGCGAAGGAACGGGCCGTACGGGCCATCAATGCGCAACTGCCGGTGCTGCTTGCGAAATGGTCGCCGATTATCGGGCGGAAGCCGACGCATGTCACGTTACGCATCATGACGTCGCGATGGGGGTCATGCACGCCGAAAACCGGCCGCATCCGACTCAACCTGCAACTTGGTCTTATGGATCCCAGATTCCTGGAATACGTGCTTGTGCACGAAATGACGCACCTGTGGGAAAACGGGCACGGAGAGGACTTTCAGCGGCGTATGAGCGCATATTTGCCGCAATGGAGGCAATTGCGGCGGGAGCTGAACCGTCATGTTGTGTTGTGATGCTCGCGATGCTGTTGCGTTCGCCGTCACGCTGCCATGCTGCGATGAGCTTGCGTAGGGCGATGTTGTTGCGTTGCCTGTGATGTTGAAATACTTGCGATATCACGCCACTGCCGTCACATTGCGCGGATTGCAATGACTTGCCACGGCTTACGCACGTTTGATAACGACGTATAGGTGATTCGTATAGCTTTTTGTTCATAAGATGTACAGAACGCTTAACATCCGCGATTTGCAAGCCTACAATCGTGACGACTGAAACGTTTGCGTGCAAACAGTCCACGCAGAAAGATCGAATAAGTGAGGGAGGGGTCGATTGTGACTGTATTGAGAAAAGTCGGCATTATCGGCATCGGACACGTGGGCGCGCATGTCGCAAATGCCGTGCTTTCCGCAGGACTGGCCGAAGAACTGAAGCTGTGCGACATCAACGAGCAAAAAGTAGTCAGCGAATGTCAGGATTTAAGTGACACGTTGGGTTTCTATCCGCATAACTGTGTGATCGGCAACTACGGCACGCAATACGAGCAGCTAGCCGACTGCGACGTGGTAATCAACGCTGCCGGCGACGTGAAAACCAGCGCCAAAGATCGTGACGGCGAACTGTTCGTCACCACCGACATTGCACGCACCTGGATCTCCCGACTGTTCAACGCAGGCTTCCACGGTGTGATCATCACCATCTCAAATCCTTGCGATGTGGTCGCAACCGAAATCTGGCACATCACCGGCTACGATCCGCGCAAAATAATCGGCACCGGAACCGCGTTGGATTCCGCACGACTGCGCAACGCCATCGCGAAACGCGTCAATGTGGATCAGAGATCAATCGGCGCATACATGCTGGGGGAGCATGGCAATTCGCAGTTCGCCTATTGGTCGAACGTGAACATCGCAGGCAAGCCGCTTGATCAACTCGCACAAGACGATCCGCAACGATTCGCCCTCGACAAGGACGAAACCGAGCAGGACGCCCGACGAGGCGGATACCGCGTGTACGCCGGCAAAGAGTGCACGGAATACGCTATTGCAGCCACTGCGGCACGCCTTACGCAGGCTGTGCTCTGCGATGAACACTATGCGACCGCCTGCTCCACGCTGCTTACCGGCGAACAAGGCGAAAGCGGCAATTACGCCAGCCTGCCGTGCATCATCGGTGCGAACGGCGTTGAAGAAGTCCTCAATCCCACACTCACCGAAAGCGAACGGGCCAAATTCCATGCGTCCTGCGAGCATATCCGTGCCAATATCGCGCAGCTTGCATGGTGGAACGACGAATGCCATCCCATGCTGCGCGGCTGAATCTGCAATAACTCAGCGGATTTAATAACAGAGCAGACTTGCGATTACTGATGTTGATTGTGTAAAAAATCAGCATTTACATAATCGCAAGTCTGTTTTATTTTCGTTTTATTTTCGTTTTATTTCGCAGCTTTCGCAGCATCGCCGTCAACAGTATGCTTGCGGATTTCCAACGTTTCGATACGACGGCCATCCACTTGCGTGACGGTCATGTCATAACCGTCGTCGGAAGGCAGCACGTCGCCGATTTCGCCCATCTTTCCAGTATGCGCCAGGAAATAGCCGGCAACCGTCTCGTACGGACCGTCTTCCAGCTCAATACCGGTCAAATCGGCGAAATCCTCAATCGTCATGCCGCCTTCGATCGTGGCGACGCCATTGACGAACGTGGTACGTTCCGTGCGTTCGCCGCCTTTCTCTTCCGGCAGATCATATTCGTCGCGAATATCGCCGACCAGTTCCTCCGTCATATCTTCCAACGTGACGATGCCGTCGGTACCGCCATATTCGTCGATGACCACCGCCAGATGAATGCCGCGCTTACGTAGCAGCTCAAGGCTTGGCAGCAGTTTCGACGTGCCCGGCAGCGAAATGCCCTCGCGCGTCACGTCGCAACCGTCTTCGCCTCGGGATCGCGAATGTCAAGCAGGTCGCGCACATGCACGAAACCAAGCACATCGTCGAAATCCTTGCCGGTCACCGGATAGCGGGAATACGGCATTTCTCTCACATATGCGGCCGCCTTCTCAATCGGCATATCGCCATCCAAAAAAACCACGTCGCACGCGGGCGCATCACTTCGGCCACAATCGTTTCGGACGCGTCGAACACGTCGTCGAGAATCGTGCGTTCGTCCTTGCTCAAGTTCGTATTGGTGTTGACGAGTACGCGCAGCTCTTCGTCGGACACTTCGCTGTCGGTTTCGTTCGGGTCGAAACCAAGCAAGCGCACGATAATGTTCGTGTTCTTGCCGATCAGCCAAATAATCGGCTTGCACACCTTCGCAAACACATGAATCGCAGGTACCACGGCACGCGCGATCTGCTCGTTGCGTTGCATGGCGATACGCTTCGGCACCAACTCCGAAATCACGATCGAACAGTACGAAATGATCAACGTCAGCACAATGGTGGTCAGGGGAGCGGCCACACTCGTCGGCACGCCCCAACTTCAACGATCGGCACAATATAAGGCGAAATCGACGATTCGCCGAACGATGCGGAAAGGAAACCGCTCAACGTCACGCCGATCTGCACGGTCGACAAAAACGTGTTCGGATCTCGCGCGATCTGTGCGACGCGCTTTCCGCGGGCATCCTCCTGTTCCATCTGGTCGATCTGCGATCCACGCAGGCTGACCAACGCCAGTTCGGTGCCGGCGAACACCGATCCGAGCAACAGAAAAACGAAAATCAGGAGAATGTTTAAACCTAGAGACATGGTTCCACTCTATCGGGGCGGTATGTCAAAGTGTCTGTATCTCCTGATTTTCTTGGATTTTCTCAATTATTCTTAGATTGCTTAGCTTCGGATTGTTCTTTTTTGGATCTCTGTTTTGCAAATCTCCGTTTTCCGAATTGTAATCCGTTTCAGAAGCTAAGAACCTCGACTTTGCCGGAGTCCAGCTGGTACCTTGCGCCGACGATCATGAGTTTGTCGGATGCAGCGCCTGCTGGATCGCTTCGGATTGTTCCACCAAGAGTTCGATGGTGCGCGCGATGTGCACGCGTTCGAAATCCTCGCTGGATTCCAATTCCGACTCGTGCGCCTGCCAGATTGAGAAACCGACGGTGCGCATCATGAGCGAATCCGAAGCGCAGATGCGTTCGTCGATGTCGGCAATGCTGTCGGCGGCCATCAGCGAATCCTCGGCATCGGCGGTCAGTTCGTGCAGTAACGCCTCGTAATCCTTGGAAGCTTGCTTGATCGCACCGCAATTCTGGTGGCCGAGCACCACCAGCAAACGTACGCCGAGCACGGTCACCGCGTATTCCAGGGACGCAAGCACGGCTTCGTCGATGATTTGACCGGCCGTGCGAACCGTGAACAGGTCGCCAAGACGGAATCGAAAATAATATCCGGGCTTACCCGCGCGTCGGAGCAGCTCAGTACGGCCGCTTCCGGTGCGTGTGTGTCCACAAGTGCTGCGCGTGCTTCGGCGCCACGATTCGGATGTTCCGGTTTGCCTTCCGCAAACCTGCGATTGCCTGCCAGCATGCGGCTCCATGCGCCGCTTGCCGTACCTTCGACCTCGTTCTGGTCTACAAACAGTTCGTCTGCCATTGACTCCACCCTTCATTGTTCAGGCTAGCCAACATCATACGTTTTGGTCTGACCGTTCGCTGGGAAATAGAGCGATATCTCGCTTATGTATGGCAGATTTCGTGTTCTGTCCGGTGATATTTCGCTTATATATGGCAGTCCCAAAGGTGAAAAACCGGAAAATGTACCCGAAGTGGGTTTTTCGCATGATGGTCTGCCATATATAGCGAGAAGGCTCATGACAAGGCTCCGATTCTGCCATATATAAGGCAGATATAGGTATGAAAAAGGGTCCCCGATCGGCAGTGCGAACGGGGACCCTGAAAGAAACTGGCTACAATCAGCCGGTGTTCTGCAGGCCTGCTGCGACACCGGACACGGTGCACAGGATCAGGTAGGTGTAGTTCTCCTTCTGTCCGTGCGTGAGCTCTTCCTTGTCCACGCGCTTGCGTAGCGAGCCGAGGGCGAGCACCTGAGTGGCGGACAGCGCATCCACGTACGGCGAGCGGATGCGGATGGCCTGGCCGAGCACGTGGCGGTGCTGCAGAGGCCACTTGTCGCCTACGATCTCGAGCACCCACTTGCGGGTGAGCTCCATCTCGTCGAGGACCTTCTTGTTGAGGTCTTCACGGTCTCCGAGGGCAAGGTACATCTTGGCGATGCGCTCGTCAGTCTTGGCCAGCGACATTTCGATGTTGTCGATGAACGTGGAGAACAGAGGCCATTCCTCATACGCTTGACGCAAGGTGTTCAAATCGCCGAACTGTTCGCACGCGGTGCCCAGGCCGTACCATGCGGCCAGATTGATGCGTGCCTGCGCCCAGGAGAAGATCCACGGAATGGTACGCAGATCGTCGAGGGACTTGGCTCCAAGGCCACGTTTGGCCGGACGGGAGCCGATCGGCAGCAGGCCGATTTCGGTCAGCGGCGTGACGGTGGAGAACCACGGTGCGAAGCCGTCGGTGTTCAGCAGGTCGAGGAAGCGGTTATGCGCGGCCTCGTCGAGCTTGTTGGCCATGTCGGCGTACTTGGCGGTCATGTCCGTATTGCGCTTCTCCACGCTTGGAGCGGACTGCAGCAGCGTTGCAGCCGCAACGGACTCGACGTGGCGGATGGCCAGTGCCGGGTTGCCGTAGCGTGCGAAGATGACCTCGCCCTGCTCAGTGAGCTTGAAGCGGCACTTACGGAGCCGACCGGCTGTGCGAGTACGGCACGGTTAGCCGGGCCGCCGCCGCGGCCGACGGCACCACCGCGGCCATGGAACAGGGTCAGATCGATGTCATGCGATTCCGCCCACTTGGCGATGCGTTCCTGTGCGGAATGCAGGGCCAGGGTTGCGGAGGTCGGGCCAGCGTCCTTCGAGGAGTCGGAGTAGCCGAGCATGACTTCCATCTTGCCGCCGGTGGCCTTCAGACGAGCCTGAACCTCCGGAATCTTGATCATTTCCTCGAGTACGTCTACCGAGTTCTGCAGATCCTCAAGCTGTTCGAACAGCGGGATCACGTCGATGGTTGGAACATCCTTGGGATGGGAGAACGCCAGACGGTTCAGCTCGTACACGTCCCTGATGTTTTGGGCGCTCTTGGTGAAGGAGATGATGTAACGACGGGCGGCCTTGATGCCGTTGCGCTTCTGGATGGAACCAAGGGCGCGGAAGGTGTCGAGCACCTCGTGGGTCATCGGCTGCAGTTCGCCACGCTCACCGTGCAGACCATGTTCGCGGATATCCTCCAGCGCTCGGGAATGCACGACGGAGTGCTGGCGGAACTCCATCTCGACCATATGGAAGCCAAAGGTCTCTGCCTGCCAGATGAGGTCCTGCAGCGGGCCGTAGGCGGAACGTTTGGCGTTGGCTTCGGCGAGGGAGCGCTGCACGACCTTCAGGTCGGCGATGTAATCCTCGCAGGAGTGGTACATGAGATCAGCATCGCGGTCGATGGTGGCCTTCAGACGATCGGCCATGACCAGCATGACGGCACGGTGCAGCTCCTTGGTGGAGATCAGTGCGGCCTTGTCGGTCAGGCGCTCGCTCATTTCCTTCTGATGGTTCCACAGGCTCTTGAGCTCGGCACTCGGCGGAGTGGTCTCAGCTTCCATCGTCAGGTTCTTGCCAACGCGGCGGGTCTCGATTTGCAACGCGCCCAGCACGTGGTCGCTGAACTTGCGGGCCACCTGACGGCTCACCTTGGCGGTGACATTCGGGTTGCCGTCACGGTCGGAGCCGATCCAGCTTCCCGGGTGGAAGAACGCCGGGCATACCGGCGGCACGAGGCCAGCCTTATCTCCGAGGATCCAATCGTCGAAACGACGGTACACCTGTGGAATGGTATAGAACAACGTATTGTCGAAAATATCGAGAATGGTTTCAGATTCCTCAACCGGAGTCGGCTTCTTCAGTGCGATCGGAGAGGTGCGGAACAGCGCGTCAATCTCGTTGAAGAGTCGACGGGAGTTTTCCTTCTTGTCTGAACCGCCAAGCAGCTTGTGCGTTGCGAGCAGCTGGGAGATGCGACGGATTTTGCCTTCCACGGCTTTGCGGCGGGCTTCAGTCGGATGCGCGGTGAACACCGGATGGAACTCGAGCTGGTCGAGCAGTTCCTTGGCTTTGGCCGGACCCATTTCGTTAATGAGCTGGTGGTAGGCGCAGGTCATTTCGTTCACTGGGTCGACGGCTTGGGTGTCATCTACGGCGCCTCACGGCTGTGCAGCACGGAGACACGGTAGTTCTCCTCGCATAGGTTGGCCAGATGGAAGTAGGTGGTGAAGGCGCGGGCCAGCAGTTGTGCCTCATGCACATCCGTTTTATCGATGATGTCGACGACCTTCTGCAGGTCATCCTGATTCGGATTCGTATCCGTCAGAATGCCGGAGAAGCGTTCGGCGCTAGCGTTCAGTGCGTGTTCGCGCACTTCATCGAACTTGGCCAGCAGCTTTTCGTCGAATTCGCCGAGCACCTCGCGAAGAATCTGCAAACACAGATCCATTTCCTCTTTGAGGGAAGCGGGAAGATCACGCTCCTCGGGGCCTTTGGTGCCGGTGCCGGACGAGACGATAGCTGCGTCGGCAGGCGTGATCTGTTCGTTTTCTATTGTCATCAGACCTCCTTCTCCAAACCATCGGGTTGCCCGGTCTGTCGGTCCTTCGCGGCACCTCCGCGATTGTTTTGGCCGTCTGTTGCGAGCCACAGCCCTAAGTTCGGTCGGTAATGCACGCCCATTGTATGCTCGGCAAATCGACAGTTTGGTTACGGAAACACCGGAAATGTCCGCATCGTGGTCCGACGGTGTCCACAAAGTGAAATCGATGGAAATTTCGAAAATCCTCCGACCAGCCCACACGTTAGACCTGAACTTGTGAGCGCACAATACGAACATGAACATGAGACGAATTTCGATAGCGCGGAAAAAAGCGCTTCGGCCGTCAGCAAATTCCATACACACTCCATTCCGCTCGATATGGAAGATATCGAACGGGATTGGGACAAGCCGGTCGCTGAAGCGGGAATCGCAGCAAAAGCCAGCGTGATCGTACGCGTCGGCATGCTCGATCTCGGCGCGGGCACCGGAAGCTTCCGCGTACGCGAAATGATGCACCGCATCGCCTATCCGCTGGGCGTGCACGTGCGCGCCGACGTGAACCTCACCGACATCGAAGCCTCCTGCACCGACGGCAAAGACCGTATCACCGAAGTCGTCGACCTGCCAACCACCGGCGTCAACACGGAACGCATTTGGCTGCTCGAACACTTCGCTGACTGGTTCAACGTGAACCTCGGCAAAGGATCGATGTACCACAGCCAATCCGACGTGTCCGAAGGGCTTATGCACATCTCGACAAGCGTGATGCGTCGCAGGTGTCGGCTGACCTGTCGAAGCGTCTTCGCGAACGTCAGAAAGCCGAACAGAATCAGGAGGATCTGACGATCCCGTGCTCGACGCGCTTGAAATGGTGACGGAACGCGCCGAAGTGACCGATACCACCGCGCAGCCGTTGCACTTGCGTGACATCGAAGCGGCAAGCGAGCAGCATAATCGCGGTGAACGTGAAGCCGAACGTGAAACCAAGCGTGAAACTGCCGGTACGGCCAACGTTACGTCAAGCGAATCGACCACGAAAAAAGCGCGCAAAAATCGCAATCACAAGCCGCCAAAAGGTCAATACGCCGAACATTTCGACCACGTCGGAAAAGAAGCGGACCAATCGCAAGGCATCACCGTTCGCCAAGCCCACGAACGACTCGACATGATCGAACGACGCAAACCCCTGTATTCGCCGGCGTTCGCGGGGATTCGCCTCGGCCTGCGCCTGCGCATCCTTCGTGTTCCTGCTTGGTGGCGGTCCCTTCGACATGATCGGCGCGTTCATTGGCGCGGGACTTGGTCACTGCTGCGCCGCCGCCTGTTCGCCCACCATCTCAACCAGTTCTTCGTGACGTTCGTATGCGTGGCCGTCGCGGCACTCGCCTGCACGGGCACCCTGCGATTGATTGGTATTTTCGAGCCCGTCGCATTGCAGCATGATACGGCTTACATCGGTGCCATGCTGTTTGTGATTCCTGGATTCCCGCTGATTACGGGTGGACTTGATATGGCGAAAATTGATTTTCCGTCAGGTATTCAGCGCGTTGCGTACGTGTTGTGCATTATTTTGATGGCGACGCTCGCAGGCTGGATGGTCGCTTCGATCGTGCATTTGAATCCGGAAGGATTCGAGCCGTTGGGACTCAATCCGGTTGTCAATTGCCTGTTGCGTTTCGTGTTCGCATTCATCGGCGTCTGGGGCTTCTCCACCATGTTCAACTCGCCGCAGCGCATGTGCCTTGTCGCCGCCACCATTGGCGCCATTACTGACACCTTGCGTTTGGAAATCGTTGACATGGGCGTTCCCGCCGAAGCCGGCGCATTCATCGGCGCACTGCTCGCAGGCCTGCTTGCCTCCGCATGGCGTTCTGCGGTTCATCGCAGCTGGCTCGCCCCGCATCTCGGCTACCCGCGCATCTGCCTGACCGTGCCGTCCATCGTGATCATGGTTCCCGGTTTGTACATGTATCAACCATGTTCCACCTCGGCCAATTCGACACCTTGAACGCCCTCGACTGGGCTTTCCGCGCGTTCATGGTGATTATCTGTCTGCCGATCGGCCTAGCCATGGCTCGCGTTATCACCGATAAGTCTTGGAGATACGATATTTGATCCGTTTCGGCATTTGGGCGCGTAAATGAGATAAATGCGATTGTCGCAATGTTCGACCGGTACATTGGGACAATCGCATATTTTTCAGAAGAGATTCGAAAGAAATTCGTTTCGACAGAGATTTGAAGAAAGAGATTCGAAAGAAATTCGGCTAGCAATCTAAGAAGAGAGAATTCATGGTTACCAAAGATTTTTGGGTGCTGCTGGCGATGGTCATCTATTTTGTGGCCATGCTCACCATCGGCTTCATCTACTCCAAGCGGTCCAATTCCTCCACTCGTCAGTATTTCGCGGGTGGTCGAGGCGTTGGTCCATGGCTGACGGCATTGAGCGCCGAAGCCTCCGATATGAGCGGCTGGCTGCTCATGGGACTGCCGGGCGTCGCCTACTTCACCGGTGCCGCCGACCCGCTGTGGACGGCCCTCGGCCTGGCTCTCGGCACCTACCTCAACTGGAAGCTCGTCGCACGCCGTTTGCGCCGCTACTCCGTGGTGGCAGGTGACGCGATCACCATTCCGGACTTCTTCTCCAAACGATTCCATGACAAACGCAATATCGTCTCCACCATCGCGGCGCTGATCATCCTCGTATTTTTCTGTGTGTATGTCGGTAGCTGCTTCGTGACGGTCGGCAAACTTTTCTCGACCCTGTTCGGCTGGGACTACCACCTGACCATGGTGATCGGCGCTGCCATCGTGTTCGCCTACACCGTGATCGGAGGCTATCTTTCCGTGGTCGTGACCGACTTCATCCAAGGCTTGCTCATGTTCTTCGCGCTGGCAGTGGTGTTCATCGGTTCCGTCGCATCCGTCGGCGGCGTCGACAACACCGTCGCCTTCCTCAAAGGCATTCCAGGCTTCCTTGACGGCACGCAAATGGCCACGCCGATTCTGAACGATGCCGGCGAGCAGATTGTCAAGGCTGGCCAGGCCATGTTCGGCGCGCCTACCGAATACGGCGTGATCACCATGATTTCCATGCTTGCGTGGGGTCTTGGCTATTTCGGCATGCCGCAGGTGCTCGTGCGATTCCTGTCAATCCGCAGTTCCGAAGAGATCAAGAAGTCCCGTATCATCGCCACCACGTGGTGTGTGGTGTCGCTGGCGTGCGGCGTGTGCATCGGTTTGGTCGGCCGTGCGATGATGCCGACGCAGTTCGTCACGCAGTCCGCGGCGGAGAACATTTTCATCGTGGTTTCGCAGGCGCTGCTGCCGAGCTTCATGTGCGGCATCGTGGTGTCGGGCATTTTCGCCGCGTCCATGAGTTCGTCGTCGTCATACCTGATTATCGGCGCTTCCGCGGTCGGTGAGAATATTTTCCGCGGATTGCTCTATCGCAAGGCCACCGATCGTCAGGTGATGATGGTTGCGCGCATCACATTGCTGGTTATGTTCATTTTCGGCATTGTGGTTGCGTTCGATCAGAATTCGTCGATTTTCCAGGTTGTTTCGTATGCATGGGCCGGTTTGGGCGCTTCGTTCGGTCCGCTGATGCTCTGCTCGCTGTATTGGCGTCGTACCAATAAATTCGGTGCGATTGCGGGCATGCTTTCCGGTACTGCGACCGTGCTGATCTGGCATAATTTCATCAAGCCGCTTGGTGGTGTCTTCGCTATTTACGAGCTGCTTCCGGCGTTCATCATCTCGCTGCTGTTCATTGTGGTGGTGTCGCTGCTGACTCCGGCTCCCGATGCTGAAGTGCTGCACGAGTTCGATCATTATCTTGATGATCCCGATGACCGCAAGGTGGATGACGATTTGGTCGCAGCGGAAATCGCTTCCGGCGAAAAGCGCGCGAAAATCTAATCAAACATAATGTGGCACATGCCACTCAAACGCAACAAAGGCCGATTGTGCAATACGCAATCCGGCCTTTGTCGATGCTGAAACGCTGTTTAAAGCGTGATTATGGTGTTTCTGGAGCTTTAGTAGCGCATGCCCATGGCGTCGCGCACCTGCTCCAACGTTTCGTTGGCGATGGCGTTGGCCTTCTTGTTGCCTTCGGCGAGCACGTCGCGCACGTAATCCATATCCTTGGCGAGTTCCTCGCGACGGGCGCGATGCGGCTCAAGGAAGCTGTTCACCGATTCGATCACATACGCCTTCAGCGCGCCCGCACCGGAATCGCCGATCTCCTCGGCGATCTCCTTCGGATCGCGACCGGTGACCAAACCGGCGGTCGTCAGCAGTGCGGAAACCTGCGGACGTGCGATCGGATCGAACGTGATGCGGCGCTCGGAATCGGTCGGACTCTTCTTGATGAGCTTGGCGGTCTCCTGCGCTGTGGCGCCCAACATGATGGAATTGCCGTACGACTTGCTCATCTTGCGGCCATCCAAGCTGGAATCTCCGGCGCTTCAGACAGAATCGCGGCCGGCTCGGGGAACACCGGATGCTTCTTGGCGTAGCGTTCGTTGAAACGACGCGCGATGGTGCGCGTGATCTCGACATGCGGCAGGTTATCCTTGCCGATCGGCACCACATTGGCCTTGCAGAACAGAATGTCGCATGCCTGATGCACCGGATAAGTCAGCAGCAGGCCGGTCAGCGCATGGCCGGAAGCTTCCATTTCCGACTTCACCGTAGGATTGCGATGCAGCTCGGCCTCAGTCACCAATGACAGGAACGGCAGCATCAGCTGGTTCTCCGCAGGAACGGCGGAATGCGTGAAAATCATGGTCTTTTCCGGATCGATGCCGGCAGCCATGTAGTCAAGCACCAAGTTGAGCACATTGTCTTCGATGTGCGCGGTCGTGTCACGATCGGTGATCACCTGATAATCGGCGATGATGATATTCGAATTCACGCCGCGATTCTGCATGGCGACGCGCTCACGAATCGAACCAAAATAATGGCCGAGATGCAGACGTCCGGTCGGACGGTCGCCGGTCAGCATGGTGAACTTGCCCGGATTCTGTTCGATTGCGGCGAGCGTTGCGTCGGAACGCTTCTTCGCTGCGAGGAAGCTCGCGCTCATTTCATTGCCGACAGCGGTGATCTGCTGCTCCTGGGTTTCGTCCGTCATACGTGTCCTTTTCTTAAGAAAATCAGCGATTTTATCGTAAAAGTCTGAGCCGACAACGAAATATGGCACAGCAAGTGGTACTCTCTTGTTTGATGAATTGATAGCACAGTAATCCTCAGGGGGTCAGATGGGCCGCGGACGTCAGAAAGCCAAACAGCAGAAAATAGCCCGAAAGCTCAAGTACCTGACCACCGACACCGATTATGATGAGCTCGCCAAGGAGCTCGGTGCCCAGGAGCCTGGTTCGGGTTCTTTTGATCCTTTCGCCGATATCGAAGCAAAATATTCTCACGATGCGGACTCTGAAGATGAGATTTCTGAAGATACTCAGGAGTCCGCGCAAACCGACGCCGAGGATGACCTCGACGAGTATGCAAAGTGGGCCGCAGAGGCGGCGGCGAAGGCCACGAGCGGAGAGTTCCCGGCAGCCAAGTCCGCCGCGCCGAAGCCACACAAGCCCATCCCGATGCCGATGCCCAGCGCACTGAAGCCGAAGAAGCAGGACTGATCGGCATATCAGGTACTTTGTGAAACCGCGATGCGGATATGCCTGCCAGGTGTATCCACATCGCGGTTTTGCTATGCGTTTTTGCGCCTGTGACGGTCTTCTCGCAGCCTGTCACACCAACGGCAGCAAGCTACTCAAATCGTCGCGTTCGCCAACGGCCGTGATGCGTCCTGCCTCCTTCTCCTCAGCCAGCTGGTGATGCCCGTGGCGAGTCTCATCCACACGTCCGGTTCCAGTTCGATCACGTCCGGCGGTGTGAGATTATGCGGATCGGATGCCGGTCCGTCGAGAATCTTGATGGCACCCCACGGCGCGACACGAACTTCCACGCCCGCCCCGGGCGCTTTTTTCTCCAGCAGATGCAGCGAGTAGCGCACCGCCATCGCCCACAGTTGGCGTGGCAATCGTGGAGAGAATTCCAGACGGAAATCGCGGGCCGCGTCGGTATTTGCGGGAATATTGTCGGCGATCATGCGATGAGACGTTTGCAGCCATTGTGCAAATGCGTCATGCCCCTTATGCAGATCTTGTTCTCGAATAACAGCCATACGTGTTATTTTGCCGTTTGCGAGCGACTATGATGGGGTGTTGCAGACAACGTAGTCACAACTGAATAGGGGTGTGAAGAGAGGAAAATATTTGCGATTCTTGACAGCGTTCGCAATGTTGTTGCATGTCGTTTGCATGTTGCTCGCAACGTTTTTGCAGCCGGTTTGCATTATTTCTGCAAACGAATGCTTGCTTGTAATTGCTTGAAATTTCATCTTTTTATGATTACGTAGTATGCTGTGTATGAGAACGTATGCATGATGTTACTTAGTGTTCATGCGGCCGCTAATGCAAGGACGCTGGGGTAAGGCATAATGTTCCTGGAGAGTAATCCGTCAAAGGGAGTCGATTAATGACTGAAATTACCGCACCGAAGTCCGCGGTCACCGCGGAGCAGTTCGCAGACGAGATCCGCGAGCAGCTGAAGTACACCCAGGGCGTCACCGTCGAGCAGGCCAAGCCGGCCGACGTGTACGTCGCCGCGTCCGCCGCAGTGCGCCGCCACCTCATGGATTCCTGGTTCAAGACCCAGTCCGACATGGTCAACGGCAACACCAAGCCGTCGGCTACCTGTCCGCAGAATTCCTGATGGGTAAGCAGCTGCGCAACGCGCTGCTCAACGCCGGTCTGACCGAGCAGTTCGACGCCGCGGTCAAGGAACTCGGCTTC